>ERZ1034976.146-NODE-146-length-65890-cov-50.612957_pt1 | contig 65890 bp, 51 predicted proteins | sample MGYA00520623_ERZ1034976 | MGnify/ENA primary metagenome ERZ1034976 (study PRJEB33766, sample SAMN09781774) | gut metagenome | biome: gut microbiome | host: Homo sapiens | place: Madagascar | study: EMG produced TPA metagenomics assembly of the PRJNA485056 data... | reverse complement strand
AGTCTTATGGTATGTGTCGCGCAATAGGCTGATGATGCGGTCGAAGAGATAGCCTTGCAGTTTCCAGTTCTCTGAACGGTCGGTAGTGGTAATGCCGAGCTTAGTCTTTAGCGCCTGACATTTTGGACAGTCTGTCCAGCAGTCGAGGGCAGGATTACCAGCCTCGTCGCCACCAAGGTGCACATACTTAGATGGGAAAATGTCGGTTAGCTCCTTGAAAACATTACCAAGGAATTCGTATGTAAACTCATTGCCTGGGCACAACAACTCGTTAGAAACACCGCAAGTGGTGCGGATAGGCACTTGGCGCTGATGGCAAGTAAGCTCAGGGAACACGCTGATAGCAGCAACCTCATGACCAGGCATTTCAATCTCTGGTACAATCTCTACATGATAGCGAGCAGCAAACTTCACGAGTTCGCGCATCTGCTCCTGAGTGTAATATCCCTTATATGGTGCCAACAGGTCGTCCTGTCCCCAGCGCGAAGAAGCCTGCTGAGTTAGCTGTGGATATTTCTTTATCTCTATGCGCCATGCCTGGTCGTCAACAAGGTGTAGGTGCAAGGCATTGAGCTTATAGCGAGCCATCTCAGGTACAAAAGCCTTCAACTCTTCAAAAGGAATAAATGTGCGGGCTGGGTCTACCATGAGCTCACGAACATGAGTGCGAGGAGTGTCCTTAATAGTAAGGTGTGGAATAGCATCTACGCATTCCTTCACACCCGAACCACGCAATATCTGGTCGAGAGTCATCAATCCCCAGAACACTCCGCGTGCGGTCTTACCATTAATGGTCACACCCTTAGCATCTACTGCCATGGTGTAAGCTTCGTCGTCGCCAAGCGAAGAGTCGATGCCAAGCACAAGCTGTATGCCACGCTGACGGCTGTTCACGATGTTGCCAATGCGATTATTGAGCATCTCGCGTGCCTGCTCCACCTCGTTGTTCAATATCGTGCCAGCACCATCATTGTGAGAAACAACGATATTCCATGCTGTCTGCACATTCAGCGTCTTAGCCTTCTGCACATTCACCTCTTGAGGCATAGGAGCTATGCACTCCATAGGGTTGCTCACCTCCTTAGCATATTTTGGCTCTGCATAGAAGCTGCTCCAGCCTGTAGCCTTCATATAAGCCTTTTCGCTACCCTTTGGTACTATCAGATGCACGCTACCTCTTGCTATGCCATAAAACGATGATGCCATAGCCTTTGGTGGCACCTTAGATTTCACTCTCACAGTTTTTAGTTCTGACAAACGTGCAAAAGCATATTCACCGATGGTTGGATTGCCTTCGATAGTCAGCTCCGTCATGCTCTTGCATCCCGAGAAAGCGGCAGCACCGATAGTTTCTACCGTTGCAGGAATGGTGATGCTCTGCAACTTGTCGCAAGCAAAGAAAGCCTGAGTGCCTATAGTCTTCAGCACCTTTGGCAGAGCAATATTCTGCAGTTGGTGGCGCGAGTGGAAAGCATTCTTAGGAATCATGGTGCTCTGCGCATCGCTAAGGTCGATATTGCGCACTTGGAAACATAGGTCGCGCATCTGACGATAGTCGCCCTTTACATCGGTAGACAGTTCGCCAGTAAGTTTCAAACTCACAGCCGTCGCCTTCTGTTCTGGTTTCAGGCTGTCCATACGTGCTACAGTCTGTGCCGACATCATTGTTGCCATTAAGGCTGTAGCAGATAATAGAAATAATCTTTTCATTTAGTTGTTTATTACTGTTTGTATTTAATTCTTCACTCTTCCCTTACTCAAAGGAACGCTATTGTCAATCCTGCCATAACGATGCTCACCATCGACATAAGCTTAATCAGAATATTGAGCGAAGGACCAGACGTATCTTTGAATGGGTCGCCAACGGTATCGCCAACGATAGTAGCCTTATGGTTTTCGCTGCCCTTGCCCTCGAAATGACCCTCTTCAATCATCTTCTTGGCATTATCCCATGCACCACCAGAGTTTGACATGAATACCGCGAGAGTGAAGCCGGCTGCCAAACCACCAGTAAGCAGACCGAGCACACCTGCTACGCCAAGCACCAAGCCAACAACGATAGGGATGACGATGGCAAGAAGCGAAGGGATAATCATTTCGCGTTGTGCGCTACGGGTGCTTATCTCCACACAGCGACCATAGTCAGGAGTAGCTTTGCCCTCGAGTATTCCCTTTATCTCGCGGAACTGTCGGCGCACCTCCTGAACCATAGATTCTGCAGCGCGACCTACTGCTCCCATGGTCAAGCCACAGAACAGGAATGCTGCCATAGCTCCGAGGAATGCTCCCACCAAAACCTTAGGGTTGATGAGGTTTACCTGGAAGAAGTTGATGAAATCTATTGTTGTTGCATTCGTTGGATCGAAGATGTTGCCTGCAGCATCCACATATTGCTTACCATTTTCTACCGCACGAATCATCGCAATCTTTATTTCCTCTATATACGAAGCCAAAAGGGCGAGAGCCGTCAAAGCAGCAGAGCCAATGGCGAAGCCCTTGCCTGTGGCAGCAGTAGTATTGCCGAGAGCATCCAAGGCGTCTGTGCGCTCACGCACTTCTTCTCCCAGTCCGCTCATCTCAGCATTTCCTCCTGCGTTGTCGGCAATAGGACCGTAAGCATCTGTAGCCAGGGTGATGCCGAGAGTAGACAGCATACCAACAGCTGCAATACCAATACCATAAAGACCGGTGCTTATCGACTTTGCCGAAAGCGACATGTCGAAACCATTAGCGCAGAGATAGCTCAACATAATGGCTACCGAAATGGTGACAACAGGAATCATGGTAGAAATCATACCTGTGCCTATTCCCTTGATGATAACCGTAGCAGGACCTGTCTGCGAAGCTTCTGCTATCTTCTGCGTTGGCTTATAGCTATGCGAAGTGTAATATTCTGTAGCCTGACCAATCACCACTCCTGCCACCAAACCGCTGATTACAGAGAACGACAATCCAAGCCAATTCTCGATGCCCAACAGATATAATATAATAAATGTGGCAACGGCAATGAGTCCGGCACTAACATTGGTGCCAAGACCGAGAGATTTTAATAGCTCTTTCATCGTTGCACCCTCTTTGGTGCGAACCAAGAATATTCCTATTAGCGAAAGGAAGATGCCGATGGCAGCGATAATCATTGGTGCAATGACTGCACGTAGCTGCATGTCGCCATTCATAGCAAAGGCTGTAGCTCCCAAGGCTGCTGTCGACAATATCGAACCGCAATAGCTCTCGTAGAGGTCGGCGCCCATACCTGCAACGTCGCCCACATTGTCGCCCACATTGTCGGCAATAGTAGCAGGATTTCGTGGGTCGTCCTCAGGAATGTTTGCCTCTACCTTGCCTACGAGGTCGGCTCCCACATCGGCAGCCTTGGTGTATATACCACCACCTACACGAGCAAAGAGAGCTTGAGTAGAGGCACCCATGCCAAACGTAAGCATAGTGGTGGTTATAGTGACAAGGGCTGTTGCCTCGCCATCATAAACAGCATTAAGAACAATAAACCAAATGGCAATATCAAGCAAACCAAGACCTACCACTACCAAGCCCATCACGGCACCGCTGCGGAAAGCAATCTTCAATCCCTTGTCAAGACTTGAGCGTGCTCCGTTGGCTGTGCGAGCTGAAGCATAAGTGGCAGTCTTCATACCGAAGAATCCTGCCAATCCTGAGAATAAACCACCAGTAAGGAAAGCAAATGGCACCCATGGGTTCTGCACCTGTAGCACATAAGCCATGAACGCAAAGATGATAGCGAGCACAACGAATACCATCGTCACCACCTTGTATTGCTGCTTCAGATATGCCATAGCGCCTTTTCTCACATGTGCAGCAATTTCTTTCATTCTGTCTGTACCCTCATCTTCTTTCATCATCGAACGGAAGAAGAACCATGCCATTCCCAATGCCACAACGCTGGCTATAGGGATTAGCCAAAATACTAATGGAATGTTGTTCATAAAAAAATGTTTAATGGTTAGTAATAATTCCGATTGTTCAGTATAGCATTTCGATTATGCAAATATAAGAAATTTATTAATATGAAAGGGGAAAAACAGAATATTTATTTAATAAGCACTCAATTTTAATGTTCAGATACTATTTAATACAACGACAACACGTATTTTTAATCTCAGATATTTGGTAGTAATCATATTGACATTTGATAGTAAGCAAAGCTAAGTTTGATAGAAAGCATAGATATCTTTGATAGAAAGCATAGATTGCTCGAAATATAGCTTCGACAACGACTGAAGATAGTTAAGTCGTTGACTTAAAGCAGCTTATCTTATCGCTATACCTATATTTCTCAAAATTGATAAAAATATGTGTTTTTTTTCGCTTATTATGAAAATCCGATACAAATACATTCTCGGATGGTGTTTGATATAACGACAATACTGATAATCAAAGCCAATATAATAACGAAAATACCTCATGGCACTTGGCAATGCAAATGTCAAGACTACGCAAAGAGATGGAAAGTATAGACGAAAAACTTGCTCTCCGCAAAAAGATGCTTGACGATGCCAACTCTATCATTACGGAAGCCAAACAGAGGCTTGCAGAAATGAAATACGAGCACAGCAGAATGCAAGAAGTCCTTGGTGAAGACAGGGACTTGCACTCAATTCAACTTCAAAGAAATATTCTTGCCACTTTCAACAGTATGCTCGTTTCTTCCTTAGAGCCTCTTGCCTCTACGCTCACCGACCGTCAGCAGGGATTTCTAAATGAGTCTGGCTATTCTGACTTGATGCGAAACAGCAACTCTATAATCAACTGCGCTATGCTTCTTTCGCTTGGATATATCCGTGAAGCTACAACCTATGCAGAATCATGTGGCGGTGGCGGTTCACCTGGCTCTGGTTGGGGACGTGATAAGGATGAAGACGATGATCATTGGTGGCGCAAGTGCATCGCCGTGTCGGCTGCGATGATGCGACCTGCGATGTATAGTGTGCGACGTGGACGGTAAATAATGAGTCCAAATGTTCAATGGTATTTCCCATTCATTGAACATTTGGCTCAAAATACTATTATTTTGATAACACTTTCCAATATCCACTCTTAAAACTGCCGACACGTTCTAAATAGCCAGTCTTTTTGAGAAATGCTATTTCACGCTTGGCGGTGGCATCCGACAATCCTGTTTTCTCGCAAAGCCTTTCTCTGCTTAGATTCTTTTCTTCTGAGAACATCCGCAAAATCATCTTCTGCCTCTCGGTCAAGTTTATTGGGTCATTTATTGGGTCATTTATTGGGTCATTCGATGAACTATATGAAACATCGTTTTGAATATGTAATGTCAATTTTACTTGCATAAGTTCAGGCTGTTCCTGTAACTCAGGCTTTATCCAATGCTTTTCATTCCAAGCGTTTAGAATGAGTGGAAAACCCGAGCCAATGTTCTCGCCATAGCCTATCATGCGGAACATATTCTGCATACGCTGATTACGTGCCTTTGACTCGCCACCTTTGTAAATCTGCTCAATAGGCAGTTTCAGAAGTCCTGGATTGGTCAGAACAAAACAATCGTCATACTTTTCAACTTTCAGCACTCCATTCACCATAAAATCGGAATGAATAACCATATTTGTAACGGCTTCACGCACAGCCTTGGCTTGAAGCGTATCGTCTTTGCGCACTACACCGTCCATACTGAAAGGGTGAGGCAAATCACGTGTCAGTTTCGGAATGACCATGCGAATAAAGTTGAACAGGTTGTTTTCCCAAGTCCCATCGTATGTCAATCGGTCGCTATAGCGTTGGTCGCCTATCAAATTGGATTTATCAATGTAGTCCATTCGCAGATTGTCGAAACGCTCACGAACGGGCAATCCTTTGCCAAACATTAAAAGTCCAGCCATAGTCAGTCCTTCTTTCCCTGTCCTTCGGTCTCGTGTATAACCTCCAAAGTTCGTTAGAAACTCCTTGTGTTCTGCCGAGTTCCATTGATGCTCTGGATGCAAGTTCTGAAACATCTGACGGAAGCGTTCCAATGTTGGAATGTCAATGTCGGCCATTGTGTAGTATTCCAACAACAATCCATCATTGCCAGCTTCATTGGCATCACGGAGCATCATCTTCAACTCTTGCTCCGTACAATGATAGTCGCCTTCATGGTTGCGTTTGAAAGTTCCTCTTGACAAATTGTTGTTGATATAGACAGGACGAACTGTATAATCGGCACGAGGCACGTTGATGGCAATAATCTTCTTGCCGTCAATATCTATCGTCTGAATGTCATCGTCGTACAGAAGATTGATATTCACTTTCTCACGACTATTTACAGTATTCCACAAGTCCTTGCGGATTTTGTCTGCATCCTCAACACCAACGATTTCAAACCGCTTGGTATTGTTTTGCTCATCCATGTGCTCTACCACACCCAACAGAATGGTTCCACCGTATGTGTTGGCAAAAGCTGAATAAGTGTCCCAAAGCGAATTTGGCACACCTTTCGTGGCTTTCTTGCATTCGAGCGTTACACGCTCACCTGCTAACAATGTATCTTTTATATTGATGTTCATTATTACTTAATCACGATTCGTTTTAAGTTCTTTTCCAGCAAAAGTCCCATAAGGTTTACCTGAAACTTCGCCAATTTTATAATAGTCCCCTAATGCTTTAAGTGCAATATCTATATCTACCTCATTCTCAAATGTAAACTTTCCATTTGAGATTTTGAGAGAATCTCCATATTTTTTACATACACTCTTCATTTTTTTAAGATTATTTGGAGTCAATTCTTTGTAAGTTCCTATTTTTTCTACTTTAATAAGTTTTTTATGTATAGATGGTTTTCGTTCTATAAGTTCTTGTAATTTTTCACCTCCTTGCAAAACACCTGATTTGATCATTTGTTCTGCAATAGCCTTTGCCCTATCATGAAACTCTTCTTGTAAACCTACAATCTGTTCAAAACAGGCTTTTTTTATAACAAAGAACGTATCATCAACGTAAATACAATCTATCTGTTCATCCAAATTTATTGTTTCTTCCTTAAGCAAAGCTAATTGCTGACTTTGGGTGTTGAATATGGTCTTTAAGAAACTCTTGGATTTTTCATCAATACCAATTTTGCTTGGTAAAATTTTACGAAATGTGAAAACCTTTTTGTTAATGTTCGAATTGTAAAATTCCATACAATAAGCCCATAGTTCTTCTTCATTTGTACTGATATTTGCAATGCTAATAACTTTATCTGTTACTTTTTGCAACTGATTAGTTACAACATCTGAAAAAGAAAAAACTTTATTTTGTATTGGATATGTAAATAGATGTTCCGTTTCATCAGACAATACATCATAGTCAACCATCTCAAAATTCAATCTGATAGTCTTATCTATTTGATTGATAGATGTATTATAAAGTGATTCTTGAACTTCTTTGTTACAATCTATCTGATATACTTTAAATAAATATTTATCTTTTGCACGACAACGCTTTGCTACGCCTGGTTTAACAACCCTTGTAACAAAGTACAATTTAGAGTCCTTTGCATAAGACTCTCTTATTAGTTCTAATATATTTTCTAACGTCATAATTTTATCTTTTATACCCATAATAAAGTTGATAACCTACGTTATAAATCTTAACTCTATCATTTTCTTCTATAAATTTATCTTTTGATATAAGAATACCTTGTCGAGAGACTGTGTCATCATCGTACTTTATGTTGAAAATGGAGTATTTCATACTTAACATAGGGTTTACCAATATCAATTTTGAGCGAATATATAATTTGTACACCACATAGAAGATACATAAGATTGTTATATTGTCTGCAATGTTTGAGTAATCATTGAACATAATAGGTATTATGTATGTTGCCACATATGCTAATGGTTCATCATTCATACTTGATATTTCAGTAATCTTGACTATATTTCCATTTTCCACCTTCTCGCCTATATGTTTAAAAGTTACATATGTCCCCCATAGACCATACAATGCAAGAGAAATACATATTATTGCCATACCATAGTTCTTTAACAAAATTAGAACTAAATGCATATAATCTCCTTCCCAAGTGACAACATTGGAATTTGATATAATTTGCCTAATAGCAATCAATAAGAACAATGGCATATACGAAGATAGAAATAACACTAAAGGTGTCATTCCTATCATTGAATTTATTTTTGTATGAGCACATCCCATAATATTATTCTGTTTGGGAAATTTGTTTAACAATCTGTTTGTAATATAAAGAGACCATACTCTTTTCATCCTCACCTACATAACTATTATGAGCAATTAGACACCTAACTTTGTAAAGTTCAGCCATCTTAGTTGAGATCCATCCTTGGTCTGGAAAATATTTATTAAATTTCTGCCAATTATTTACAATTAGTTTTGCCAAATCTATAAAATCAAGATAATAAATATCTTTATCACCACGTAATGGTAGCCATTTATATTGCGATTCTTCTTTTTTGCGAATGATAATGCCTTTTTTTACATCATTAGGTATTGTAGCCTTTTCAAAATAGTCTTCCCCAAATGACTCCATAAAAATCTTGTCTATAAAAACGCGTAAAGAATTTTCTATACAATAAAGAGATGCGTATAATTCGGACATTTCTATCCCTTTATTTTTTATCTCTTCAGAAAGAATATTCAGATTGCTAAGATTTGCGGTTGTAATAATTTCATTTAAAGGGTCTTTGCTTGAAACCTTCAAAGAAGGAGATATATGTATTTCCATAACATCATACCCTGCGTTAGGGGGCATAACTTCTTCACATACTTTTTTCAATGAAGACTTTAATGATTGGATCACATTGGCATTTTTGCTATACTTATCCTGTGGTATATAGAAATTCACAGATGTATACATTGCATCCCAACGTTTTTGCGAATAACTGCTTGATGCAGAAATTTCACAATAGCCATCCTTAAAAATATCATAAGCATTATTAGCTGAATAATTCATGTCATTTTTCAGCACAGATAATATTGCTTGAAAGAACATTACCTCATTAGGTAACTCATATGTAAAATTACTCATTTGTCCTATATGTTTAAAGTTTATCTATTATCACACATTCATCCAACTTGTCGAATGTGGTATCAACAAACGTGTGGACTATCATCTTTGTTGTATTTATCGGTTGGAATTCTGCATATTGCTTGTGAACATACCGAAGTTCGAAAGCCAGTCAAGTCTGTTTGCTTTGATGTATTTACCAGTTCTATAAGATTTGTTAACTTCTCATCGTGTTTACCATCTGTGTATTCCGTTATGTCTTCGACATGATGACCATAGATTGGTTGGGCAATTCCCATCTGTTGCCGTGCATATTGATACACGTCATTAAAAGCCTTGTGAAACTCATTCACAAAGGCCACATTAAAATTGTCTTGTAGCTCAAACCCCAAGTCCAAGAACCCTGCTCCTGAAAAGAAAGAAAAAATATTCATATTACTCTTTGTCTTTTATTGGCCAAAACAAATCCTGTATCTCAACATTCAGACATTTGGCGATTTCCACCAATGTCTCGACATTCGGTTGTATGGTGTTGGTACACCATTTTGAAACAGTGGCAGGATCTTTACCCAATTGTTCAGCGAGCCATTTGTTGGTTCGTTTCTTTTCAGCCAGAACGACCTTTAGTCTGTTTATATCTTTACTCATATTTGCGTATAATTATTTGGAAAGTACAAAAGTAGTGATTCCCTGTTAGAATAACGAATAAAGGTGTTGAATTATTATGTTAGATAGTGATATTTGTATTATATAGATGATATATACATCAATTTATAGAATATGAGAGCTAATCTACCTGACTATAGCTTGTCATTTGGTGACTCATAAAATTGGCGATGTCAAGTGAAATGCAATGAAATCATGAGAAATACGGATGAAAACAACATGAACTTTGCCAACCACAACAAATTAGCGACGAATTATGTTGGCAAAATGTTGGCAATTTTATAAAAACAAAAATCCTAACTGCTCATATTCAAGCAGTTAGGATTCTGTATGGTGCGCCTGATAGGACTCGAACCTACACGTCGCGAAACACCAGATCCTAAGTCTGGCGCGTCTACCAATTTCGCCACAGGCGCAAAAGCGAATGCAAAGGTATGAATAATATTTTGAAATAACGAAGAAATTGCGATATTTTTTTGTTTTTAGCCATAAAACATACGGCTTTAACTTCTCTAACTTCTTTTACCCTTTTACCCTTTTACCCTTTTACCTTTTTACTCTTTTACCTTTTTACCTTTTCCGTGCCGCTTCGATTATAGTGTCGATGCCTTTGCTGAAGTCGGAATCGGTGAGCGAGACTTTTATGTCGGGCTCTATGCCAAACTCTGTAGACTGCTTGTTGGCATCAAACATAGGGCAAGCAGAGAAGCGCACAATCCAACCGTTCGGCAGTTCGCTTGAATAAGGCATACCTGCACCTCCGCCTGTTTTGTCGCCTATGATGGTGACATTAGGACATTGGCGCATATACATCACAAACTCGTTGGCAGCACTATAAACGGCTCTATTGGTGAGCACGCACACTTGCTTTTGCCATCTTATGCCCTTGGCAGGCTTTAGATATTGCGGTTCGAGCGATGAGAATGCGTTGTGGGCTTTGCCCGTTTTGTGTTGCATGTAGCCAACAAGGATTTTCTCGTTTGTAAACCTTGCCGCCAGCTCTTGTGCACTCGTCAGCAGTCCGCCGCCATTATCGCGAATGTCGATGATGAGCTTTTGGCATGGAGCAAGATAATAGAGAATGTTGTCAAGATTGCCGGCACCAATGCCATAAGCAAACGACGGCATACGGATGTAGCCGGTATTATCGTCGAGAATACGGTATTTCATGCCCGAAGTGATGCGATAGTCGGTGCCGAGATATTTCGAGATTAGTGTGTCGGAATAGTTAGAAGGATAGTCTTCGTGCCATTTCCAATAGCGTGCCACATCGAATGGCGAATATAGATTTACGTGACCGTCTTGCAGTTCGCCAAGCATATTTCCCAACACCTCGAATAGTTGCGACGTGGTGATGTCGCCAGCCACCTGTGGCTTGTATTTGGCATGAATGGCATTCCAATCCACATTCTTATAGTCGAAGAAGCAATAGTGCTCGTCGATGATTTTCCATAAGGCTTCGAAATTGCCTGATGGAGAATCAGAGTATTCATCCTCGTCGATACACGACGACAGCGACGGGATAATGGCTGCGAGAGCTATGAAGAAAAAGAATAGCTGCTTTTTCATAGATTGTGAACTGAGAATTTGCGGGTGAAGCCAAGCACGAAGGCGTGGGTGTAGGTGTGAGCCTTGATGTTGTTGACCTTAGACTGACGAATGTCGCCAAGGTAGCCTAAGCGTAGAGTGGTGCGACCAAAGGTTGCATCTATGGCAAGCATTTGGCGCAAGGAAGGAGCGTTGACAGGATGAGTGAATACCACGTTGTGGTCGTAGTTGCCACGATTGAAAATCTCGTAGTACGACTGTCCGTAGTTGGGCGAAAACATAAAGCCCATGAGCGGAATGCCAACCTCGTATGAAGCCTTTAGTGGCATAGAGCCTATGTTGAAGCTGTAGTCAGCAACTGCTGTTGGTGTGATGGCAAACTGCAACTTCGCTTGCGCAGGATTGTTGCCACCATGAGTGTTGTAGAGAACACCCAACGTAGCATCGGCAGCAGCGCCAGCAGCAATGTGCAAACGCTTTTGGCATAAGTGCCAATTATACAAATATCCGTATTGGAAATTGTAGATGCCCTCCATCTCGCCACCATTTCCCGAGCGAGTTTTTGCCCAAGCAATGAATCCTTGGTGAATGATTAGTCGCGACCAGCGCGACTGCGGACGCTTGGATATGGTGTGAGAAACGAAGCGCACTTCGGTGCCTCGATATTTCTCTTGCGATAGATAAGTGTCGAGGATTTCTGTAGAGCCAATGCCGAGCATGGTAGAACGCTCTATGGTTCTACCTTCGCACGGCTGCTCTACACTTCTGTCTTCGCCACTCTGCTGTTGACCATAAGCCAACGAGGCTACGAGACATAGCAATATGGTTAATCGTCGCATTTACTCGTCGGGGAATAGATTTAGCTGACCTGTTATCTCATCAATCACCTGCTGCTGAGTTTTTCCAGCATCAGGATCGAGGTTCTCGTCCTCTTCGTCTGTATCAGCATCTTCGCCCTCGCCCTCGGCAGGAGCCTCAGGGAAACGAGTAGGTTCAAGTTCCTCAATCTTGTCGATATTGAATGTAGATATTCGCTTACCCTTTGCCTTGAAGCCTTTGACTGCGATAAAGCTGTCGACATCAATTTCGAGTGCAGGACGCACAGCATCTACGCCACCGAATGTAACTTGCAGACGAGGGTAAACAACATCGGTGAGCAATATTGGTTTGCTATTTACATTGTCGCCAAGATAGTTCTGATGCTTCTTGATAGCTTCCATGAGGAATCGCTTAACATAAGGATAACCCTCGTTGTCGGCATCATAGAGCACAGCCGTCCACACCTTGTGAGGTTCCCACTTCTCAATACGCTGAATGTTTGTTTCGTAGTGGTTGTTGGCATCGAAGTTGGTGATATAGAATTCGCCATTGTCGAGCACCACGAGTATAGAGTCGCCATCCCAGAATTCTCCAAGCAGATTACCATGTTCTTCGTAGTTGATGCGGTTAACATCCGGGTCGAACCACACTTTGCGTCCGCCCAGGGTGCTATGACCGTGGCTCTTCAGTCCGATGCGGTGAACACTCTTCTTGGTGAGCAGGTTGCCACGCGAAGCACGTCCCTTGATAAGCACTTCCGAGAAGTCTTTTTCGAGGAATATGTTTTGCTTCTTCTTCGTGGTGTCGATGTCGAGCGTAACCTTGATGAGCTCAGCCTCGCCATTAGGGTTGGCGGTGAAATAGATTACGCGCGAACCAGGAGTACCCAAGGTCAAGTCGTATTCCTTGTCGCGAGTGATGCTTGTCACGTTGAATCGCTTGATGTAATAGAATCCCTTCTTTCCATCACGATACACGGCATTATATGTAGTTCGCTTATCGTTGCGTTTAAACACCTGTACATGCATCACGTTTTTGCCTACGAATATCTTGTCAGCCACCTTTATTACCTTATATTTACCATCCTTATAGAATAGTATGATGTCGTCGATGTCGGAGCAGTTGCACACATATTCATCCTTCTTTAAGCCCGTGCCCACGAAGCCCTCTTGGCGGTTGATATAAAGCTTTTCGTTAGCCTCTACCACCTTGGTAGCCTCGATGGTGTCAAACGAGCGTATCTCGGTTAGGCGAGGATGATCCTTACCATATTTGTCGAGTATGAACTTAAACCAGTTAATGGTTACATCAGTCATGTGAGCCAAGTCGTGGTCGATGCCCTTTATTTCGTCTTTGATGCGGGCAATGAGTTCGTCAGCCTTATCCTTATTGAACTTCAGTATGCGCTGCATCTTAATCTCCATGAGTCGGAGAATGTCGTCGCGAGTAACCTCGCGTACAAAACTTGGTTTAAACGGAGTAAGCTTCTCGTCGATGAAAGCCACAGCCTCGTCCATGCTCTTAGCCTGCTCAAATCGGCGCTCCTTATACATGCGCTCCTCGATAAAAATCTTTTCGAGCGAAGAGAAGAAGAGCTGCTCCATGAGTTCGCCGCGACGTATTTGTAGTTCTTTGCGCAGCAGTCCCATAGTGCAGTCGGTAGAATGGCGAAGCACATCGCTGACAGTCAAGAACTGCGGTTTGTTGTCTTCGATGACACAGCAGTTTGGCGAAATGTTAATCTCGCAATCAGAGAAAGCATAGAGAGCGTCGAGAGTCTTATCCGACGATACTCCAGGAGCGAGATGCACCTGAATCTCAACCTCTGCCGACGTCATGTCGTCAACCTTCTTTACCTTAATCTTTCCCTTTTCAACAGCCTTCAGTATCGACTCTTTCAGGGTGTCGGCAGTTTTGCCGAAAGGCAAGTCGCGGATAACGAGAGTCTTGTTGTCCAGCTTCTCAATCTTTGCTCTCACCTTCAGCACACCGCCACGCTGACCGTCGTTGTATCTACTAACGTCGATAGAACCGCCAGTAGGGAAGTCTGGATATAGAGTAAACGGTTCGCCCTTTAGGTAGGCAATGGCAGCCTCACAGATTTCGCAGAAGTTGTGAGGCAGAATCTTTGAACTCAAACCTACGGCAATACCCTCGGCACCTTGCGCCAACAGCAATGGAAATTTCACAGGGAGCGCAATCGGCTCCTTGTTACGGCCATCATAAGACATCTGCCAATTAGTTGTCTTAGGATTAAAAACGGTGTCGAGTGCAAACTTGGATAGTCGCGCCTCAATATATCGGGGTGCGGCAGCACGGTCGCCAGTAAGTATGTTTCCCCAGTTTCCCTGAGTGTCGATGAGCAGATTCTTCTGTCCCAGCTGCACCAATGCGTCGCCAATAGAAGCATCGCCATGAGGGTGGAACTGCATGGTGTGACCCACTATGTTTGCCACCTTATTGTAGCGTCCGTCGTCCATGCGCTTCATAGAGTGCAGAATACGGCGCTGCACAGGCTTCAAACCATCCTCGATACTTGGCACCGCACGTTCAAGAATAACGTACGAAGCATAGTCGAGAAACCAGTTTTGATACATGCCACTAAGATGGTGAACGGCAGAGGCGTCAAACCTGTTCACAGGCTTGTAGTCAGAATGCTGTTCCGTGGTCTCGTTCACGTTGTCGTTTTCTATTGTTCCCTCGTCTTTGATATTGTCGTCCATATTGCTGTTGGTAATTTCAAAGTTACAGTCATTTTCCACCTCACGAGTCAACAGAGCGTGATTAGGGAAATTAACATTATCGGCAAAAGTACATAAAAAAAATGAGATGACAAACAGATTATAAAGTTTTCACACCTTATATTATCGCTATTCGGATAAAAAAATGTATCTTTGCAGCCAAATACGTAATCAAATATATATTATGGCACAACAAGAAGATGTATTTAAGAAAATTGTAAGCCATTGCAAAGAGTATGGCTTTGTATTTCCAAGTAGCGAGATTTATGATGGTCTTGCAGCCGTTTACGACTATGGTCAGAACGGTGTAGAATTGAAAAACAATATCAAGCAATATTGGTGGAAGAGCATGGTGCTTCTACATGAGAATATCGTAGGTATCGACTCTGCCATCTTTATGCACCCGACAATATGGAAGGCCAGCGGCCACGTTGACGCATTCAACGACCCTCTCATCGACAACCGCGACTCTAAGAAGCGCTATCGTGCCGATGTATTGATCGAGGATCAGATTGCAAAATACGAAGAGAAGATTCAGAAGGAAGTTGCTAAGGCACGCAAGCGTTTCGGTGACTCGTTCGATGAAGAGAAATATATGGAAACCAGCGAGCGCGTTAAGGAGACTAAGGCTAAGCGCGATGCTCTTCACCAGCGCTATACTGAGGCTATGCAGGGTCCAGACCTCGAGGCTTTGAAGCAGATTATCCTTGACGAGGAAATCGTTGACCCTATCAGCGGTACAAAGAACTGGACCGACGTTCGTCAGTTCAACCTTATGTTCTCTACCGAGATGGGAGCAAGTGCTGACGCTTCTATGAAGGTCTACTTGCGTCCAGAGACAGCACAGGGTATCTTTGTCAACTACCTTAACGTTCAGAAGACTGGCCGTATGAAGATTCCTTTCGGAATTGCTCAGATTGGTAAGGCTTTCCGCAACGAGATTGTAGCTCGTCAGTTTATTTTCCGTATGCGCGAGTTTGAGCAGATGGAGATGCAGTTCTTCGTTAAGCCAGGCACAGAGCTTGAATGGTTCCCAAAGTGGAAGCAGACTCGTATGGCATGGCACCAGGCTCTCGGCTTCGGTGCAGAGAACTATCGTTTCCACGACCACGAGAAGTTGGCTCACTATGCTAACGCAGCTACCGACATCGAGTTTAAGATGCCATTCGGATTCAAGGAAGTGGAGGGTATTCACAGCCGTACCAACTTCGACCTCTCTCAGCATGAGAAGTTCTCAGGCAAGAGCATCAAATACTTCGATCCTCAGACCAACGAGAGCTACACTCCATACGTTATCGAAACCTCTATTGGTGTCGACCGTATGTTCCTCTCTATCATGTGCCACGCATACGACGAGGAGAAGCTCGAGAATGGTGAAACACGCGTAGTATTGAAGTTGCCAGCAGCTCTTGCTCCTGTCAAGCTTGCCGTAATGCCATTGGTAAAGAAAGACGGTCTGCCAGAGAAGGCTCGCGAGATTATCAACGACTTGAAGTTCCACTTCAACTGCCAGTACGACGAGAAGGACTCTATCGGAAAGCGCTATCGTCGTCAGGATGCCATCGGTACTCCATTCTGCGTAACCGTAGACCACGACACATTGAACGACAACTGCGTAACTCTCCGCTATCGTGACACCATGAAGCAGGAGCGTGTAGCTATCTCTGAACTCAACTCTATCATCGAGGATCAGGTTAGCATCGCAAGCTTGCTCAAGAAGTTGCAATAATAAACTTATATGAAGCATTACACATTATTATATATAATGGCAGCCATGATGTCGCTGTTCTTGTTGCCTTCGTGCAGCGAGAGCGACGACACCGTGGAAGAATATCCTAACTGGAAAGCCACCAACGAGGCTTATTGGAACAATCTCTATACTACTACAGAGACTGCCATAGCCAATGGCGACGACAGCTGGAAGATACTGCGCAAATGGTCGCTCGAAGACTCTTTGAAGGTTGACAACTCCAACTTCATTGTGGTGCATGTCGATAAGAAGGGTACTGGTGCAGCCCTTACCAACAACACCGATTCGGCTGTTGTCTACTACGAGGGGCGCCTGTTGCCATCAGTATCTTATCCTTCAGGCTATGTGTTCGATTCCAAGATGCCTCCTACTCAGCTCCCTGTAACATTCTATACAGGCTCGTTGGTAGATGGCTTCACCACAGCATTGCTAAATATGCACAAGGGCGATTCGTGGACAGTCTACATGCCTTACCAATTAGGCTACGGCATCACAGGCAGCAGCAGTAGCATTCCTGGATATTCTGTTCTGACATTCAAGATACAGCTCGTAGACTTCAAATAACCACTCCTGAAGTCTTCATATAAATTCATAAGTAAGAATTCAAAATCTAAGGTCAATAGCTTAGGTTTTGAATTCTTGTTTTGTTATAAAATTCCCTATTTCCCCTAATCTAATAGTTTTAACTCTTAATACTATTTCTCCGTGCGCAAGAGCGAAGCATTATTGGCAAAGATACGCGGTCAGCAAGAAATGACACGCAAAGAGATGTTCAACCTCATCGTAGAGTTGAGCATACCATCGATATTAGCACAAATCACCACCGTAATGATGTTTTTCATCGATGCCGCCATGGTAGGCCATCTTGGCACCAAGGCGTCGGCGGCAATAGGACTTGTGGAATCGTCGACATGGCTTTGCGGTAGCATCAATTCTGCTGTAGCCATGGGATTCTCCGTGCAAGTGGCTCATTTCATAGGCTCCAACGACTTTGTCAAAGCTCGCGAAGTGTTCCGTCATGGCATTCGCTTTGCCCTGATATTCTCCACCATCGTTGCCCTTGTCGGCATCAGCATAAGCGGTCATCTGCCTTATTGGCTTGGTGGCGACGCCTCTATAGCAGGCGACGCTTCCATGTATTTCATGATCTTCATGATGGCAATACCAGCATTCCAGATGTCGAGCCTTTCTGCCAACATGCTGAAATGCTCAGGCAATATGCGCATACCAAGCATGGTGAGCATCTTGGTGTGCTTGCTCGATGTGGTGTTCAACTATATTTTCATCTATCTCCTCAACCTTGGAGTCTGTGGCGCAGCCATAGGCACAGCCATAGCCATTTCTATTGGAGCCATAATTTCGTCATGGTTTGCCATGGTGCGCAGCTCCATGCTCTCGCTTGTTGGGCGAGGCGAACACTTCCGCTATGTCTCCACCTATCTTCGTAATGCTATGGGCATTTCGGCACCTATGGCTTTCCAAGGCATCTTGATGGGAATAGCCCAAGTGGTCAGCACCATGATTGTGGCACCGTTAGGCAACATAGCCATTGCTGCCAACACCTTCGCCATAACCGTCGAGAGCCTTTGCTACATGCCAGGCTATGGCATTGGCGAAGCAGCCACCACGCTCGTTGGTCAAAGCATCGGAGCCGGACGTCGTAACCTCTGTCGCTCCTTTGCCGCAATGTCTATAAGTTCTGGTATGGTGGTCATGGCGTTGATGGGCGTCATCATGTATGTATTTGCCCCCGAGATGATGGGCTTGCTCACCCCTGTTGCCGACATCAAAGCCAACGGAGCAGCTGCCTTGCGAATAGAAGCCTTTGCCGAACCGCTCTTCGCAGCCTCTATCATCGGCTATAGTGTATGTGTGGGAGCCGGCGACACCAAGGTTCCTGCCTTGATGAATCTCTTCTCTATGTGGATGGTGCGCCTCTCGCTTGCCGCCCTGCTTGCTCCAAGCTATGGACTGCAAGGAGTGTGGTTTGCCATGGCTTGCGAACTTGCCTTCCGTGGCTTAATCTTCATTTGGCGAGTGTGGAGGAAAATATAAAGTTTACAACAATATTTCTATCTTTTGCTGAATATATTTGTCGAAATGTAGTTTTTATCTTATATTTGCCGACAGAATATAAACAACATGTTTACTACACAAAAACATCCGACAATGAAAACAACATTCATTACTTTGGCTTTCGCTGCCATATCTGCCATAGCTGCTAATGCTGCAAGCTACGACTATCTCACTTTCCAAAACTTAGATGGCTCACAGACCTCTATGGCTGTCGACAATCTCAAAATGACAGTCAACGATGGCAAACTTGTAGTCACCAATGCTGAAGGCTCTGCCACCTTGCCTCTGTCCTCACTATCAAAAATGTTCTTTGCCGAGACTTCCGGCATCAGCGACAATCTTGCTTCCGACAACCAAAGTGCCAAGGCGTATACCCTTGCTGGAGTGTGCGTAGGCACCTTCCGCAATGTCGAGACAGCCAAGCTTTCGCTCACCAAGGGCATCTATGTAATAAAGACAGAGAGCAAAACACAAAAGGTAATGGTAAAATAACTAAACCGTAAACAGCATTATGAACTCTAAGAAATCTATACTCCTTCTCTTTGTTGCAGCCTCTTCGCTCGCTGCCTCAGCCCAGAGTCTTTGCTTGTCGCAAGGCGAAGTCACTGTGGTTCATTCCTCAGCCAATACTGGCGACATGGTTTTCGGTTCCAACTCCCTAACTATCGAAGGCAAACAATATACCCTCGACAATGGCACCACTCTTGAAGTTACCAAAAATGGAATCGACGACAATACCGTAAACATTGCATATAATGGAACAGCAGCCAAGGTTACCGTGGCTGGCAACATAGCTCGCTATCTCACCGTCAATGCCTCGGCAGCCAATGTCTGCATATTGGCTTCTGCCGACTTGCAGCAGCCTGTGGCTTACAACCTCAGCGGCACCTCCACCAATGGCTCGTTCTATATGGATGGCAAATATGCAGCCACATTCAATCTCAACAACCTTTCGCTCACCAATGCTGATAGCGCAGCCATCAACATCCAGGATGGCAAACACATCACCATCGTGATGAATGGCAATAATAGTCTCGCTGATGGCACAGGCAAACTCAATAATGCTTGCCTCTATGTAAATGGTCACACCACTTTTAAGGGCACAGGCTCATTAACCGTCCTGGGCAACACCAAGCATGGCATCACAGGCGATGAACACATGGTGATAGAAGATGGAACCATCAACATCACCTCTCTTGGCGACGGTCTCCATGTTAGCGAATATTTTAAGCAGACAGGTGGCAATCTCACCATAAAGTCAACCTCCGATGGCATCGACGTAGGCTTCAAGGGAGTGAACAAAGGCACCAAGGATACCTACGCTCAGAATGGCTTCGCCTTCTTCGATGGCGGAACCATCAACATCACCTCTACTGGCGATGCAGCAAAGGGCATCAAGGCAGACAGCACAATAGTAGTGTCGGGAGCTAATATCACCGTAAACACTATCGGAAATGCTATCTTCGACACCACAGACAATGATATTTCAAGTTCGGCAGCATTGAAGACTGGCGGACAACTAACCGTCACCTCTGGCTCTCTCTCGCTAACGAGCACAGGCGCAGGAGGCAAGGGCATCAATGCCAATGGCGATATTACTATCGAGGGTGGGGAAGTCTATGTCACCACCACTGGCACCGTTTGGACCTACGGCAACGACGACACCAAGCCCCATGGCACAAAGACCGATGGCAACATCTATCTGAAGGGTGGAAAAATATTTGTTGCAGCCTCTGCCAACTCAGGCGCAGCCTTCAAAACCGACTTTGTATTCAGCATCTCTGGCGGCACCATCATGGGCATTGGTGGCAAGGGCAGTAAGCCTACGGCTAATACCCAGACTTACAACACATATAGTGGAGTAAATGTGAAGGCTGGTCAAGCCATCACCTACAATGGCGTGAGCTTCACCATACCTTCTATCTACAATAATTCAAGCGCCAAAGTCTTGGTTTCTAGAGGAAAATAGAGGAAAGGTAAAAAGGTAAAAAAGTAAAAAGGTAAAAAAGGGATAAAAACGAAAAATGACGAAGAATGGCTATTCTTCGTCATTTTCTTTTTCGTCGCCTTCAAGGAATATAAGGTCGTTGGCATCAGTCAACGACTTTTTCTTTTTGTTTTCTTTGGCTCCTGCCTGTATGAGTTTGCGTGCAGCTGTGATGATGCTTGGACCACCTTCGGCAGTAGTAATCTTCAGCTTGGTGATTTTTTTGATGGTGTCGTTCATGCTTGTTTCTACATCGCTGAAGCGGAGGCTGAAATCTTGCACTCGGTCGATGACGATGTTGGCAGCATCCATCATTGCCTGCTGATTCTTTAGCTGTTTCACCTGTGTCCACATCATTTCCAACACACGAAGGTTCATATACATGGTCTGCGGACCGAGTATCAGCACACCTTCGTCGTAAGCTTCGCGCCAAAGGGTGGTGTCGTTGAGCAACGCAAGGTTTAGTGCGCCCTCGATAGGTACATACATTATGGCGAAGTTTAGACGGTTGTAGCCTTCGGGCAAGAACTTGGTGTATTCCTTCTTAGCCAATCGCTTGACCTGCGCTATGACGCTGGCAATATGAGCCTTTAGATATTCCGACTTTTCGGGTGTGCCATCTTCTGCATTCATGTAGCGCTCATAGTCGGTGAGCGACATTTTGGAGTCTACGACAACATGGCGATTGTTAGGGAAATGGAGAATGAAGTCGGGTATCAAGCCCTTGCCATCGTCTCCTCTAAGAGCTTTGCCGCTCTTGTCGCGAAGAGTTTCCTGGGTGTCGAACTGCTCACCCTCTTTGAGTTCAAGGTCTTCCAGTAGCTGCTTTAGCTTCAACTCACCGAAGTTGCCCTGCACCTTCACCTCGCCAGTAAGCGCACGAGTTAGTCGGTCGGCAGTTTCGCCCAGTTCCTGGCTCTTCTGCATATTAATCTTTATGGTGGCATCAAGACGAGTGAGAGCCTCGCTCTGCTGTTCCTTTGTTTTGTCGAAAGCCTCTTGCATAGCCTTTAGGCTCTGCTGCAGCGGATCTATAATCTTTGTCACTTGCTCCTTGTTGCGCTCGCCAAGTTCCTCTTGTCTGCGCTTCAGCACTTCCTCAGAGGTTGTCTGCATCTGCTCTTTGATGAGCTTCAGCTGGCTTTCCACCTGCTCTTTGTTCATCTCCTTAAGAGCCTCTATCTGCTTGTCGCTATTCTCCTTGGCCTGTTGGAGCTGTCGCTGATACGACTCTTTGAGTTCTGCATATTGCTTGTCGTAGGCAACCTTTAGTTCCTCCATCTGCTTTGCGCAGTTAGCGGCATTGGCCTTCTGCACATCGCGGTCGGCGGTGAGGGATACGAGGCGCACGGATAGTGCTATTACTACTGCCACTAAGGCTATGATGATTGTTGTTGTCATGTTTAGTGTTTAATGGGTAGTGTTTAATGGGTAGTGTTTAATGTTTAATGTTTAGTGTTTAATGCAGATAGCTAAACTCTTGGCTTAAGTGCGACAACCGAGTTGTCGCAAACCCAACCCGTGGGGGCATAGTTTTTCTATCTTCACTCTTCACTTAAATTCCCAGCATGCTTTCCAGTTGTTCTACTGCCGCTTGCAAATCTTGATGGAAGCGGGGATGAGATTCGAGAAAGTCGGGGATGCCATTGGCAAGCAAGGCAAGGAGCTGCTTGTCCATATCGTGAACATACTGCGATATTGCATATTCGATATCGTCTTTCTGCCACTCCATGTTAGAGTAAGCATACACTCGCTCTTTTTGATGAAAGAAGGCGTAGGCAGTTTCTATCGTTGCGCGTGGAATCATTCGTCGAAACCTATAGGACGTATTTGGCGTTGGTCGTAGCTATAAACATAGCCGGCATCGTTGAGCTGTTTCAAAATCTCTTCCATGTCGCGGCCAAAAACGTTGCATATTTCTTCCAATGAGTCGTACTCTCCATCTCTCAATAGCATGTTGACACTCGATACGAGCATACCTGGGTCGTGTGGTAAATAGTCCATAATTACTTGTTTATTTTAAATATCATGCGAAATTACAACTATTTTTGGAAATAAGAGCCAATATGTTTGATAAAAATTTATATCTTTGCAGAAGATAAATACATTATACTATGACTGACTTCAAAGATTTGAAAATTGCTGTAGCGGGAACTGGATATGTGGGGATGAGTATTGCCACATTGCTGTCGCAGCATCATCAGGTTACTGCCGTTGACGTGATAGCTGAAAAGGTGGAGAAGATAAACAACCGCATTTCGCCTATACAGGATGAATATATAGAAAAGTATTTGGCTGAGAAGGAGCTAAACTTGCGAGCTACACTTGATGGCAAAGAGGCTTATCGAGATGCAGACTTTGTGGTTATTGCTGCACCTACTAACTACGACCCTGTGAAGAATTATTTCGACACGTCGCATGTTGAACAGGTTATCGACCTTGTGCTCGAGGTGAATCCCGATGCTGTGATGGTGATAAAGTCGACCATCCCTGTGGGCTACACTCGCAGTCTATACCTTAAATATTATAATAAAGGAGTAAAGAAGCTCAACCTGTTGTTCTCGCCCGAATTTCTTCGTGAGAGCAAGGCGCTTTATGATAATCTATATCCAAGCCGTATCATCGTTGGTTATCCAAAGTTGATAAACCATTCCGACAACCTTGCCGAAAACGAGGCTATAAAGGCTATTGCCGATATGGAAGCTCTGAAAGAGGAGGCACAGGTGTTTGCAAAGTTGCTGCAGGAGGGTGCCGAAAAGGAGAATATAGATGTGCTGTTTATGGGCATGAAAGAGGCTGAGGCGGTGAAGCTCTTTGCCAACACCTATCTGGCTTTGCGCGTTAGCTATTTCAACGAGCTTGATACTTATGCCGAGATGAAAGGCTTGGACACTAAGTCTATCATTGATGGTGTGGGACTGGATTCACGTATTGGCACATTCTACAACAACCCTTCGTTTGGCTATGGCGGCTACTGTCTGCCTAAGGACACTAAGCAGCTGTTGGCAAACTATGAGGATGTGCCAGAGAATTTGATAGAAGCCATCGTGGAGAGCAACCGTACTCGCAAAGACTATATTGCCGATGCTGTGTTGCAGAAGGCTGGATATTATAGCTATGCCGACGACAACAGCTTTGATGCAAGCAAGGAGCACAGTTGCGTGATAGGTGTGTATCGCCTCACTATGAAGTCTAATTCCGACAACTTCCGCCAGTCTGCCATACAGGGCATCATGAAGCGCATCAAGGCTAAGGGTGCCGAGGTGATAATCTATGAGCCAACGTTGGAAGAGGGCACAACATTCTTCGGCAGTAGGGTGGTAAACAATCTCGAAGCCTTTAAGCAGCAGAGCCACGCCATCATTGCCAACAGATATGATGCTTGCCTGGATGATGTGAAAGACAAAGTGTACACTCGCGACATCTTCCGCCGCGACTAACGCACATGATAATGGCTATGGACAGAGAAGAGACTTGGAATAAAAAATATCAGGCTCTGAAGGCTTATGTGGAAGAATATAAACAGTTTCCGGACAAGAAGAAGGTGGAAAACAGAGCCTTGCTGAATTGGTGGAAATATAATAAGAAACGAATGAAGCAAGGAGCAATGACTGAGGATAAGCAGGCGCTGCTGCTTGAACTAAGCAATATGAGAACGGTGCATAAGTAGTTTAAGTGAAGAGTGAAGAACGAAGAATCTAAGTGAAGAGTGAAGAATCAAGTGGAAAGCGATGCAGCCAAGCTGCACCGAACCCAACCCCGGGGGTATTTGATTCTTCACTCTTCACTCTTCGTTCTTCACTCTTTGGTAATCCTCAGCAAACCTATTGCTGTAAGCATAGAGCCGATGCTAAGGATGATGAAGATGAGCATAGGGAAGGTGTAGTCGATGCCCGAAGGTGTGGTGTAGGCATCAACAACCTTGCCTATCCAAATAGGCACGAGGAATAAACCAAGGTTTTGGATGTAGTAGATGATGCTATAGGCGGTGCCAAGTTGCTTCAAAGGTACCATCATCGGAACTGTAGGCCATAGTGCTGCAGGTACAAGCGAGAAGGCGATGCCCACCAAGGTCATCATGCTGAGCACATACCAAAGGGCATGGGTGAGAGGATAGTTGAGCAACAGGAGGCTGACGGTTAGCACCACACAACCTATGGTCATCATCAGTGTGCCACGACCGGTGCGGTCGTAGAGAATGCCGAAAAGAGGACTGAGGACGATGGCACCAAATGGTATTAATGAGACCACCCAGCCTGCCATTTCTTTGTCGATGGCAAAGCCGTTGACCATGAAGTCGGTAGCGAAATTCATAAATGTGCGTATAGAGGCATAATAGAGCACACAGACTATGGCGATGAGCCAAAAGCCAACGTTGCGAACTACGGTTACGAAGTCGGCAAAGCGGAATACATCGTCGCTATTGTCAGTATTGCTTGTTGAGGCTGATGAGAGAGCATCAAACTTCCGATCGAAAAGGCAATAGACCATGAAGAGCAAAAAGCCAAAGAGCAGTATTCCAGCACCTATTGCCAATGGCGAGGTGACACCAAAATGCTGCACCAAGACGGGGCTAAGGCTGAAAGCCAAGGCGGTGCCCAAACGAGCCATTGCCACTTGGGTGCCCATGGCAGAAGCCAGCTCTTTGCCACGAAACCATTTGGTGATAATCTTAGAAACCGTGATGCCCGTGATGTCGCATCCCATACCGAAGAGACCGAAGCCAAGCGACGAGATGAGAACTTGCACTTTCACCTGTTCGGGAATGAAACCAAAGAAGGTGAAAGCCATGTTGGCATAGTCGGCTGGCGATATGGCTGTGATGGCATAATAATTGATGATGCTTCCGGCAAGCATGCTTCCCGTGGCAAGGATGCCTGTGAATCGAATGCCACATTTGTCGAGGATGACACCGCCAAAGAATAGCATCAGCAAGAAAAGGTTGAGTATGGTGTAGCTACTGGTATAGAGACCATATTCTGCCGCTGTCCATCCCAATCCTCCTTCTTCGACAGGAGCCTTTAGGGTGGTGGAAACAGGCGAAATGATATTCCAAAAGATGTAGCCCATCATCATCACGAGCGATGCAATGACGAGAACAGTCCAACGTTGGGTACGAGATGTTGACATTGTTTTTAGATTCTTGCGTTGATAAAAATTTCCCTTGCAAAGGTAGTGTTTTTTTCTTGTTTATGAGGTATGTCTTTGCAAGTGTTGAATAAAATGTGTAATTTTGCAAGCCGTTTAAAGGTAAAAGGGTAAAAAGGTAAAAAGGTAAAGGGGTAAAAAGGGTAAAATCAATATTTTTATTATGAAGATAGGAATAAGCAGACCATTGGCTGCTCATATGAGCATGTTTGGTGCCGAAGTGTTCTGGGGGTTGATGGCTCCATTGGGTAAGGATGCGATGACTCATGGCATTGATGGAGTGACGATGGTGACATTCAGACTTATTGGTGGCGCCATATTGTTTTGGTTAACATCATTCTTTGTACCAAAGGAGCATATTCCATGGAGCGACCGCCTGAAGCTAATTGGTGCAGGAATATTAGGATTGACATTCAATCAATGTTGCTACATCATAGGCTTGAGCATAACGTCGCCTACCAACGCCAGCATTATGACAACATCGATGCCTATATTTGCGATGATATTGTCGTTTGTGATATTGCACGAACCAATAACGATGAAGAAACTTGGAGGTGTGGCTATAGGGTGTGCAGGCGCTTTGATACTTATCATGGCGAGTGCTTCGTCGGGAGACTCACGAGTGGGCGATATTCGTGGCGACATTCTCTGTCTGTGTGCCCAATGTTCGTTTGCTCTGTATCTGGCGCTGTTTAGTCCGCTGGTAAAACGCTATTCGGCTTTCACCATCAACCGCTGGATGTTTCTTTGGGCAACAATATTGGTTACGCCATTCACCATATCGCACGTGTCGGCAACAGAATGGAGCACCGTGCCTATGTCTACATGGATGGAGACAGGTTTCGTAGTGTTCTTTGGCACATACGTCAGCTACATACTCACGATGATTGGTCAGCGCACCTTGCGCCCAACGGTAGTAAGCATATATAATTATGTGCAGCCTGTGGTGAGTGTAGGAGTTAGCGTAATGGCAGGAATAGGAGTATTGAAATGGTCGCAGGCAATAGCTGTGATATTGGTATTCTCAGGCGTATGGCTCGTAACAAAGTCGAAGAGCAAGAAAGACTTGGAAGAATCTAAGTGAAGAGGGAAGAAACGAAGTGAAGAGGGAAGAATCTAAGGGAAAGCGATGCAGCCGAGCTGCACCGAACCCAACCCCAGGGGTATTTGATTCTTCACTCTTCACTCTTCGTTCTTCACTTAACAAGCACCACAGTTACATCTTTTGCTGCCTGTGCGCCATAGACGAGGGCTTGCTCAATGTCGGCAGTTTTGGAAGGACCGGAGATGAAAGAGCCAAAGCCATAGAGGGAAGTCTCTGTTTGATTCTTGATGCCCGAGCCACGAGTGTTGAGCCATTCGTAAGCCTGGTGCATATTGCTAACGATATTTTCGCGATGCACTATGATAACCAAGTTTTCAGAGATGAAGCAGACTGCCTTCTGCTTCATATTCATAGGCACCCACACGCAAGCATTCTCAGCACAAGCCACGCCACCTTCTACCACACCTACATCAGTACCATCAAGGTCTTGAGCCTTAGCCACTTCATCAGGATTACGGTCGGCTTTCACACCAGCAACATTGCTCGAAACGACTTTAGCATTAGGGTAAGCCTGGCGGATAATATCGTTGATGTCGTCGCCTTCGTGCATTTCTACAAGATGGGCACCTGCTGCTGTGGTGGTTTGATGAATAAACTCAGCCACAGGGTCATCGAAGGTAAGCTTCGGGAATGATAAGTCGGGCATGTCGTAAGTCTCGCGCACATTCTTGCGAAGACGATTTAGTATTTCTTCTTTGCTGCTCATTTTATTTTTCCTTTCTTCCATAGTGTGTGGAACGATTCTTTTGCAAACTCAGGCATGGCATGATATTTACACCATGTATTCAGCTTTATATCGGTCAAGAACGACGGTATGTAGTTGGCTACAGGTGCCACTCTTAATGCCGAAGAATAGAGTGCAGGATGTTCGAAGAGCTGTTTCATGCCTTGCGACATCATCTTCTTCATAGGATTGGCATGGTGCATGCTGTCGAGTTGCTGTCGCCATTTGTAAATCTGTGTAGACAAGTCGACCTTGACAGGACAAACATTATCGCACGAACAGCACAAAGAGCAGGCAGAACAATTATGATAGTTCTTGTCGCTATCCTTGAGCATACCGAGATTGATGCCGATAGGACCAGGGATGAAATAGGTGTATGAATATCCACCCGAACGACGGTAGACAGGACAAGTGTTCATGCAAGCACCACAGCGCATGCACTTCAAGGTTTGCCAATGATCAGGGTTGGCGAGGATGTCGCTACGACCATTGTCGACAAGGATGATGTGGAATTCGCCATCAGGACGAGGTTTGCGGAAATGAGAAGTGTAGACGGTTGTTGCCTGACCGGTGCCGTTGCGAGCAAGCAGACGTTGGAATACTCCCATAGCATCATAGTTAGGAATAACCTTCTCAAGACCAATGCTGGCGATATGCAGCTTTGGTACAGAAGTGCTCATGTCGGCATTGCCCTCGTTGGTGCAAACAACAATTTCGCCTGTAGAAGCAATACCAAAGTTGGCTCCTGTCATTCCACATTCGGCAGTCATAAAATTGTCGCGCAGATGATAGCGAGCACAACGAGTAAGATAAGTAGGGTCAGCCTCTGCCTCAAGTTTGCTTCTGTCGGCAATGCCCATGCTTTGAGCACCCTGATTGCCATTGTGGTCGAGAATGCCTTCCTGATGGAAGGTCTCCTTCACCTGCTCACGAGTGATGTGGATGGCAGGCATGATGATATGGCTTGGAGCAAGATGCATGAGTTGCAAGATACGCTCGCCAAGGTCGGTTTCCACTACGTCTATGCCGTGGGCAAGGAGATTGTCGTTGAGGTGGCATTCCTCAGTAAGCATCGACTTTCCTTTCACCACCTTCTTAACATTGTGTTCACGAAGAATATGGAGCACAATCTCGTTGTATTCATCAGCATCCTTTGCCCAATGCACAATGGCACCATTCTTAATGGCATTCTGTTCAAACTGCTCAAGATAGTCGGCAAGGTGTGTCACCGTATGCTTCTTAATCTGACTGGCAGCCTCGCGCAGTTGTTCCCATTCCTTAAGACCATGTGCCTGGTCGTCGCGTTTTGCTCTAACACTCCAGAAAGTTTTATCGTGGCGTGTCACCCACTCGGGATTGCGGTTTACTTTTTCTGCCGCTTTAGAATGTTTTGTGCTCATAGTCCGTTTGCCAATATCTGTACTACATGTATAAATTTTATCCTGCCTTCTTCCTTATCTTTCTTCAATAATCCCTGCATGTGCATAAGACACGAAGAGTCGGGACCTGTGATATATTCAGCGCCTGTAGCAATATGGCGCTTTATCTTGTCGTGTCCCATTCGAGCCGAAACATCGGGTTCTTCGATAGAGAACATGCCGCCAAATCCGCAGCATTCGTCCACTCTTTCCGGTTCAACAACCTCGATGCCTTCGACCATCCGGAGCAAATCTTTTATCTTGTTGAAACGAGGAATGTTGCGCTCGGAAGGCGACGAGAGCCCCAACTCTCTAACTCCATGGCAACTATTGTGAAGACTAACTTTATGAGGAAATTTTGCCCAAGGCAATTCCTTAGGCTTTACGATGTCGTGAATAAACTCTACCACATCCATAGTCTTCTTGGCTGTATTACACTCGTGGTTTACGATGTTAGGATGAAAGAACCTAACATAGGCGGCACAAGAAGCGCTGGGTGCCACAACATAATCGTACTTAGCAAAGAGCTCGTCATAGTTTTCTACTAATTTAGCAGCCTTGTTCTGAAATCCTGCATTACCCATCGGTTGACCGCAGCAAGTCTGCTTTTCTGGATATTCTACATCGAGCCCAAGTTTCTTTAAAAGCTTATATGTAGCTACACCAACCTCAGGGTATAGAGCATCCACATAGCATGGGATGAATAGTCCTATTTTCATTTGTGTTTTTGTTTAGTTCGAAATCACTTAAGCAGGGTGTGTCGTGGCTATATAAACAGCAACTTAATCACAATAATAAATATTGTGAAAAACGCACGCAAAAGTAGAAAAAAGTTTCGAAAAAACAAAGACTAATAATAAAAAACTTCGGAATATAAACAAATGTTTACTTTTCGAAATGTTGATAGTCTTTGGTGGTGCGCCAAGCTCCTCCCCAACGGAAACCATGTTTTATGAATAGGCGATAGCAGAGGTCGTTGGGAGAAAGTGTATAGCGAGAACTCTTGGTGCGGTCTGCCCACTTGATGGCAGAGGCAGGCTGAACGATTCGCTTACCCTTACGAATTTTTACGCAAGGATTGTAGAAAGGATTTATGTCTACAGCCATGCCATAGCTGTGACGCGATAGAGTTCGCGAGCCTGCTACAGGACGATAGCAGAAACACGAAGTATTGTTGTGCGACATAGACAGCTCGTCGTTGGCTGCATAGTCATCGATAAGCTTCATGCGCTCAATAGGGTAGCGAGACTCAAAGAGCGTGCGGAATATCTCTACCAGGTCGTGGGCAATAGCTTTGTTGCACACCATTTCGCCTCTGAGGATATTTCCCTGAATGTCGTAATGGAGCAATCGTAGATAGCGCAAATCGTGGCGCGAGATATGATTGTTTTTGGGCAACGACTTGTTAGCCATTCTATGATAAACCTCGTTGCTTATGGTGTCGATGGCAAAGAATTTCTCTATACCCTGTTGCTTTATGGTATTTGCGCAAACCTTTGTTCCTGCCTTCCACGGTGTGGCAGCATTGGCTATGGCAACGATGATGATTGCAATATAAAGAAGTATTGTCCGTTTCATAAATTGATGTTTTTAATTCTTTATTCTTCACTCTTAGCTTAAGTGCGACAACCGAGTTGTCGCAAACCCAACCCGTGGGGCATAGGTTTTCTATCTTCACTCTTCGTTCTTCACTTTCCCTTGCAAAGTTAGTGTTTTTTGTTAAAAACGTGAAAAGACTTCAAGGTTTTAACTTATAATACTTATATTTGCAGAAACAACTATAACCTACATCAAAAATGCAGAAGTACGCTGATTATATAGAACAGATAGAAATCGAGTCGTTGTGGAGTGGCAAGAAACACATAGTATGGAACCTGGACAGAAAGGTAAACATACTAAGTGGAGTGAATGGTGTGGGAAAGAGCACCATTCTAAATAGGGTAGTGAAGGGGCTATCGCAAGGTGGCGAGTTTCCAAGCCACATGCTAAAGGGAGTGCGACTGAAGGTTGTGCCCGAGGATGCAAAGTGGATAAGGTTTGATGTGATTCGCTCTTTCGACCGTCCGCTGTTGAATCTCGATATGCTTACTAAGTTGGATGTTAGTCTGGCTACCGAACTTGATTGGCAATTGTTCCAGCTGCAACGCAAGTTCTTGGATTACCAAGTGAATGTTGGCAACCGCATCATTGCCACCTTGCAGAGTGGGGCTGAAGATGCTGCACTCAAGGCGCAGGCTTTGAGCGAGCCTAAGCGTAAGTTTCAGGATATTGTTGACCGCCTGTTTGCTGATACTGGCAAAAAGATAGTAAGAACAGAAAATGAAATTCGATTCTCGCAGATTGGCGAAACATTATTGCCTTACCAACTGTCGAGTGGCGAGAAGCAGATACTGGTGATATTGCTCACGGTATTGGTAGAAGACAACAATCCCTACGTGCTGTTTATGGATGAGCCTGAGGTGAGTCTGCATGTGGAATGGCAGAAGCAACTCATTGACCTCATCATGGAGCTGAATCCTAATGTACAGATTATTCTTACCACCCATAGTCCTGCCGTGATAATGAATGGTTGGCTGGATAGTGTGACCGAGGTTTCTGACATCACGCAAGATAAGTGAAGAACGAAGAGTGAAGAATCTAAGTGAAGAGTGAAGAACGAAGAATTGCTATGCCTAAAGGACTAAAAGACCAAATATCATCGTCATATATCGAGGCTGCCAACCGACTGACATCAAAGAAGGCACGCCGACGCATCGTGGCTTATGTAGAGAGCTACGACGATATCTTTTTTTGGCGTTCGGTGCTTAGCAGGTTTGAAAGCGACAAGCTATATTTCGAAGTGATGTTGCCTGCACGCTCTAATCATTTGGAGCGTGGCAAGAAGGCTGCATTGATGAGTCTCGTTAGCGACAAGGTGGGACGCGACATGATTGCTTGTGTAGATGCCGACTACGACTACTTGATACAAGGGGTTACGTTTACATCGCAGAAGATATTGGATAGCAAATATGTTTTCCATACCTATGCCTATGCTATAGAAAACCTGCAATGCTATGCACCTTCGCTCCATGATGTCTGCGTGGGTGTAACACTCAACGACCATTCCATCTTCGATATGGCTGAGTATCTACGACAATATTCGCAAGCCATATTCCCTCTCTTCGTATGGAGCATCTGGCATTATCGCAATGGCTCTTATGGCAGATTCTCAATCTTAGACTTTCTGAAGTCGATAGAACTTGGCAAGTTCTCGTTGGCATCAGCAGAGAATATTTTGCAGCACCTCAGAAAAAAGGTTGCCCGAAAGGTAGACACGCTTCGTCATGAAAACCCAGGAGCCAAAGAGAGCTACTTGGCGGTGAAAGAAGATGTAAAGCGATTGGGCGTTACTCCCGACACCACCTATTTATATATACAGGGGCATCATCTGTTTGACAAGGTGGTGAGTCCGATGATGGAAAAAGTATGCTCGGCATTGATTCATCAACGCCAAACAGAAATAGCACATCAAAGCATGCACAGCACTCAGCGTAGCAACGAACTGTCGTGCTATGCTAATAGCTTGTCGGATGTAACCACAATGTTAAAGAAAAACTATGGTTACCAAACCTCCACCCCTTTCAACCGAATACTGAAAGATATAGAAGAATATTTGGAAAGGTAAAAGGGTAAAAAAGGTAAAAGGGTAAAAAAGCATAGTCGCTTTTTTACCCTTTTACCTTTTTACCTTTATTAGTTTTCTCTCCAATAAGCAGGAGTGAAGATTATGAGGACTGAGAATATTTCGAGACGGCCGATGAGCATCAGTATCGAAGATATCCATTTGCACGAATCTGGCAGAATAGCCCAACTATCGTTAGGACCAATATCGCTACCGAAAGCAGGACCTACGTTGCCTAAAGAACTGAACGAAATACTCACGCAGTCGACACTCTCAACACCTGCCAACGACATCAGAAATATCGAAATGGCAAGTATCAGCATGTATGATGCAAGGAATGCCAATAGCGTTACTCGCTTTTGCATAGGTACATTGATAGAATTCAACTTCAAAGGCACTATGGCATTAGGATGCAGCATCTGGCGGAATTCATTCTTTATAATTTTTATCACCATTACTGATCTGATGCTCTTGAAACCACCACTCGTAGAGCCTGAGTTGGCACCAAGAAACATGCAGACTATTAGCACCACCCATGTGATGTGCGCCCAGTTGCCGGCATTGTCGTTGGCAAAACCTGTTGTTGTCAATGCTGTAACAACCTCGAATAATGAGTTGCGGAAGGCATGCTCTATGCCATAGCCATTCTTGAAAATCAAGGCTAACATAACAACGGCTGTAGATGCAAAAACCGAGAATAGATAGAATCTAAACTCTGCATTCTTCATCAAATCCTTAAACTTTAGTTTCGCTACAGACGCATACAACAGCGTGAAGTTGACACCCGAGATAAAGCAGAAGAATGTGACAACATAGTCTAACATTGGCGAATGGAAATGCGTCACACTATCGTTGTAGATGGCGAAACCACCTGTTGCCGCCGACGTCATGGCATAGTTGATAGCCTCGAAAGAGTCCATGCCACAAAGCATATAGCAACCCATAGCCGAGAGGGTGATGGTTAGGAATACTGCCCATAGCCACTTGGCACTCGTAGAGAGCCTTGGATGAAGTTTAGACTTTATCGGTCCTGTGGCTTCGGCTGCAAATATCTTTGTTGAACCACCCACCATAGAAGGCAACAAGGCAATGGTGAAGAATACTATTCCCAAACCTCCTATCCATTGTGTGAGCGAACGCCAGAAGAGTATGCCATGTGGCAAACATTCCACATCATTGATGATAGTAGCACCTGTGGTGGTAAAGCCCGACATGGTTTCGAAGAAAGCATCTGTGAAATTGTCGATGTATCCACCTACCATATATGGCATTGTGCCGAATAGCGAGAATACCACCCATGCCACCGTCACCACCAAGTAGGCGTCTCTACGCGACAAGTTGTTGTCGGCTTTATAGCCCTTGAGTCTGCACAATATGCCTGCTACCAATGTAACGACTATCGACACAAGGAACGAGAAGACATCGTCCTCATCATAGACGAGGGCAACACCCAAACAGGTCATCATCAGCGCCACCTCTATAAACAGAAGCGAGCCGAGAATCTTATATATTATCTTAGTGTTTATCAAGTGAAGAGCCTTTCTATCTTTTTAATGTTCTGACCATGGCAGAATACCACTACCGAGTCGCCTGCTTGAATCATTGTATTACCCGAAACAAGCATACCTTGGTCGTTTCTCACCAATCCACCTATCGTCATGCCTTGTGGCAATCCGAGGTCTTTCACAGGTTTCTGTGTTATTTTTGAACCTTCCTTAGGAATAAACTCAGCAACATCGGCATTTGCAGACATCAGGAACGTTACGTTCATCACGTCGGCATCGAGCATCATCTGATAAATACGACTTGCCGCAATAGCCTTCTTGTTTATTATGGTACCTATATCAAGGCTCTCAGCCATGCTAACATAGTCGATATTCTCGACCACAGCAACAGTCTTTCTCACTCCCATTCTCTTTGCTGTAAGACAAGCCAGAATGTTTGTCTCGGCATTTCCTGTCAGCGCCACAAAAGCCTGAGTGTTCTTTATACCCTCTTCGTAGAGCAATGGAATATCGCGACCATCGCCATTGATGACAAGAGTCTTATCGTTCTCTAAGATATCGTTGAGCTCTTCGCAGCGGTTGATGTTGTTTTCCAAAACCTTAACGTCCATATATTCAGGCATAGTCTGAATGGCTCTCACAGCAGTAGTGCCACCACCCATTATCATCACGTTCTTCACATCCACGTAATGTTCCTTGCCCACAATCTTTCGAATATATGGAATATACTGCTTTGTTGTCATGAAATAAGCGAGGTCGTAGAGCTTCAGTACATCATTACCACCAGGGATGATAGTGTCGGTATCGCGCTTTATCGCAACCACATGGTAAGGGTCGTTTGGCCCGCTTATCTCTTTCAGAGGTTTGTCAAATATCTCGCAAGCCTCACGAAGCTTAATGCCCAGCATCACCAATGCTCCATCGTGCACATCCCAACGCTGGCGCACCCACGACATCTTAAGTCCGTTGATGATATCTCTTGCTGCCAACACCTCAGGATAAATCAATTCATCAACACCGAGCTTGCGGAAGAATTCCTTCTTTTCGTCAGCAATGAATTCTGCATCATTAATCTTCGCCACCGTCTTCTTAGCACCCAAAGCATGGGCTATGATACAGGTGTTGAGGTTTAAACTCTGCGAAGGAGTAACGGCGATAAACAAGCTGGTATGAGCCACACCTGCATCCATCAAGGTGTTGATGCTTGATGGTGAGGCATTCATAGTCAGCAAGTCGCAGTCGTTGCCAATCTGCGCCAATCGCTCTTCATCTTCGTCGATGAGGGTGATGTCTTCGTTATTTCTTGATAAGAGTCGTGCCAAGTGGGTACCTATGGCGTAGGCTCCAACTATTATTATCTTCATTATCAGTTTTATTTCAAGAAGCCATAAATAGCTTACATATAGCTACATATAGTTTTCTTTATTGTATCATTATCCAAACCGATGATAGCTCGGAGTTCGTCGATAGATCCATGCTCTATAAACTTATCAGGAATACCCATACGCTTTACACTAATATTGGTGTAGCCGTTGTCGTTAAGCCATTCCATCACAGCCGTGCCCATACCGCCATTTCTCACTCCGTCTTCAATTGTTATGATATGCTTATACTTCTCGGCCACCTCCTTGAGCAGATTCTCGTCTAAAGGTTTCAAGAATCGCATATCGTAGTGAGCTGGTTTCTTGTCCATAGTAGCAATAACGTCTTGCACATCGTTGCCAATAGGACCAAGTGTGAGCACAGCCACATCCTCGCCATCATTGATTTTGCGTCCGGTGCCCACCTCAATGGTTTCTAATGGGCATTTCCATTCTGTATAGATGCCACGTCCGCGTGGATATCTTATCACGAAGCATCCCTTATCAGGCTGAGCTGCAGTATACATAAGTCGGCGCAACTCCTTTTCATCCATAGGCGAAGCTATTGTGAGGTTAGGAACCACACGAAGGCTTGCCAAATCGAAAGCACCATGGTGAGTAGGACCATCCTGACCTACCAAACCTGCTCTATCCAAACATAGCACCACATGAAGATTCAATAGAGCCATATCGTGGATGATATTGTCGTAAGCACGTTGTGCAAACGAACTATAGATATTGCAGAAAGGAATCAGACCATCTTTTGCCATACCTGCCGAGAATGTCACAGCATGACCTTCGGCAATACCTACGTCGAAGGTTCTGTCTGGCATTTCTGCCATCATTATGTTCATAGAACATCCTGTAGGCATGGCAGGTGTAACGCCAACAATCTGCTTGTTCTCCTTAGCCATCTCGAGCAGGGTGTGTCCGAATACGTCCTGATATCTTGGTGGCTTAGGTGTGCCATCGTCGACGACACGCTGACCAGTTTTAGGGTCGAATTTGCCAGGAGCATGCCATATTGTTGCACTCTTTTCAGCAGGTTCATACCCCTTGCCCTTAGTGGTGTGCAAGTGTAGAATCTTCGGTCCCCTCATATTCTTGAGCTGTGAGAGCACCCTTACGGTATTCTTCACATCGTGTCCATCGAAAGGTCCAAAATATCTTATGTTCATACCCTCGAAGATGTTCTGCTGATGGCTCAGCGCACTCTTCAGGGCATTGTTGAGCCTTATGATGCCTTTGCGTCGGTTGTCGTTCAGATAGCCTTTAGAGTGTAACCATTGCGAAGCCTTGAATCTCAAACGATTATATGTTTCATTAGTGTCGAGGTTTAAGAGATATTTCTCCATACCACCCACGGCACGGTCGATAGACATGTCATTATCGTTGAGTATTATCAGTAAGTCGTTGTTGGTAGAAGACACATTATTCAAACCTTCGAAAGCCAATCCACCGCTCATAGCTCCATCGCCAATGATAGCTACCACATGACGATTCTTGCCTTCAATCTTTGCTGCTACCGCCATACCAAGGGCGGCAGAGATAGAGTTTGAAGCATGTCCGCATGCGAAAGTATCATATTGGCTTTCCAAAGGTGAAGGGAAAGGGCGTATGCCATGTAGCTTACGATTTGTACAGAACGATTCTCTACGTCCTGTAAGAATCTTATGGCCATAAGCTTGATGCCCCACATCCCACACCAATCTATCTTCAGGAGTATTGAAGACATAGTGAAGAGCTACAGTAATCTCCACAACACCAAGACTTGAGGCAAAGTGTCCAGGATTCATTGACACTTCGTCAATGATGTCGTTGCGCAATTCCTCACAAACTTGTGGCAATTCGTCTATCTTCAGCTTCCTAAGGTCTTCAGGGTATTCTATTTTGCTTAATAATGAATATTTATTGTCGTCAGCCATCGATTATAAAATAATAAATAGTGGCTACAAAGATACATAAAAAAAGATAACAACCAAAGGAAAAACGCCTTTTTGTTCTACCTTATATATTATACCGAACATTTCAAGTCAAAATCTTGTTTGTCTCGCCTTTTATTCTTATTTTTGCAGATATTATGTGGTAAACCCCTTACCATTATTCCTAATGGAAACATTCAGAAATACAATATCAAAATAGAAATATGAACAAGAAAACCACTTTCGTAGCCCTTTGTCTCGCCATGTCTCTTGGCTCATGGGCACAGACCAAACAGGGAGGAATCTCTCCACAGATGCTTAGTGAAATACAGAAACTTCAGTCGCAGACTCCTGCCTCGAAGGCTCTCTTCAACGCCATCGCTGCCAACAACATCGATGACCTCGTGAAGAACCATGCCAACCAAGGTCCTGTAGACACCCACTTCTCTGTAGAAACTCCTGCGCAGTCTATCCACGACCAGAAGAGTAGTGGCAGATGCTGGATGTTCTCTGGCTTCAATGTGCTAAGATCAAATTTTGCCAAGGCTCATGGCGATTCGCTGAAGGTTGAGCTCTCTCACGACTATCTCTTCTTCTACGACCAGCTTGAGAAGGCTAACCTCATGCTTCAAGGTGTTATCGATAATGCCAAGAAGCCTATCGACGACACTCGCGTGCAGTTCTTCTTCAAGAGTCCTATCAATGATGGTGGTACTTTCTGTGGTGTTGCCGACCTTGCCGACAAGTATGGCGTGGTGCCTATGAGCATTGTGCCTGAGACTTATTCTGCAGAGAACACCAGCCGTATCTCTCGTCTCGTTGCAAGCAAGTTGCGTGAGTTTGGTCTCGAACTTCGCGATATGGTTGCCAAGGGAAAGAACGCTAAGGCTATCAACGAGCGCAAGACTCATATGCTTGCCACTATCTACAACATGCTCTCTATGACTCTCGGCGAACCTGTTAAGGAGTTTACTTATGCTTTCACCGACAAGAACGGCAAGACTGTAGGCACTCCTAAGAAATATACTCCAAAGGAATTCTTCCACGAAGTTGTGGGCGATGGCATCAAAGGCACATTCATCATGGTGATGAACGACCCTCGCCGTCCTTACCACAAGACCTATGAGGTGGAATACGACCGCCATACCTATGATGGTACAAACTGGAAGTATCTCAACCTTCCTATGGACGAGATTGCTCAGCTTGCTATCGCTTCGCTTAAGGATGGCAGAAAGATGTATAGCAGCTATGATGTAGGCAAACAATACGACCGCAAGCGTGGTCTCCTCGATGTCAACAACTACGATTACGCATCGCTCTTCTCTACTACCTTTGGTATGGACAAGGCTCAGCGCATCTCTACTTTTGATAGCGGTAGCACTCATGCCATGACTCTATCTGCAGTAGACCTCGATGCTAATGGCAAACCATTGAAGTGGAAGGTTGAAAACAGCTGGGGACCAGCAAATGGTCAGAACGGATGCTTGATAATGACCAATGAATGGTTCAACGAGTATATGTTCCGTCTTGTTGTCGACAAGCAGTATGTGCCTGCCGAAACTCTCAAGCTCTTCGACCAGAAGCCTGTCATGGTGATGCCTGAGGATCCTTTGTTCCAAGAGGATATGTAATGAGTAACATTAATGTCATGAAACCTATCATTTGGGCTTTGCTATTGCTTATAGCAATGGCATTGCCCGATTATTATATCTACACGAGCTATATTGACCAATTGCACAACATAGCCGTCAGCATCCTGTGGTGGTTACCAACGCTGATAGCTGTATCGGCATTCGCTGCTGCCCAAGCAGGAATCTATCATAATGCCATGTTTCGCACATTCTTCGGCATTTCCATGGCTTGTTCTACTCCAAAACTTGTTTTCTCGCTTGTCGACCTTGTCTTAGGTCCAACTATTGCCATTATTGTGGCAGTATCGTTGATAGCTGCCATAGCCTATGGCGTGATGTATGGTTGGCGCCGAATAGTTGTGCGCACAGCCTCATGTCGTTCTTCCCGATTGCCTTCTGCATTCCATGGCTATCGCATCCTGCAGCTCTCCGACATCCATATCGGCACCTTCTTGCAAAACCCTAAATTCATAACCAAGCTTGTTGAGGCTGTCAATCGTCAGCAGCCCGACCTTGTGGTGTTCACGGGCGACCTTATAAATACCGATGCTCATGAACTATTGCCTTTCCGCAAAGTTTTGTCACAGATACGGGCTAAGGATGGTGTGCTGTCTGTGATGGGCAATCACGACTATTGCGAATACTCACAAGATGCTGCGCAGCCTATTCATGGCAGACGTGAACTTCATGCTCATCGCAGTCGCCGTTTGCTTGTGTATTTACAAGAGAAAATGGGATGGCGAATGCTTATGAACGAGAACGTGATGTTGCAACGCGGCTCTGACTCTATAGCCATTATTGGTGTAGAGAATATCGGTAAACCTCCTTTCAAATCGTTTGGCAATCTTGATAAAGCAATGGCTGGATTACCTGCCGATTGTTTCAAGGTGTTGCTCTCTCACGACCCTACACATTGGCGCCGTGGAGTGCTCAACAAGACTGATATCTCGTTAACTCTTAGCGGACATACTCATGCCGGACAAGTTAAGATAGGTCGCTTCTCGCCTGCCAAATGGGCATACAACGAGTGGGGCGGCAAATATACCGAAGGCTCATCCATGCTCTATGTCTCGCTCGGCATAGGTGGCACCATGCCTTTCCGCTTTGGTGCTTGGCCTGAGATAAACATCATAACGCTCGAGAAAGAATAAACTCCAAAACAAGGTTAAGCTGATTAAAAAAGAGGATATTTCTTCTTTTTAATCGTAGTATTTATCCTTTGTAATTAATCTGTGGCGAGAAGCAATATAGCTATCGTTGATGAGGCTGTGCTGTTTTCGCACATAGACTGATTGTACTCCCAAAATATCGCATATTACTTGTGGCGTATCGTCATTTGAGAATCTACGTTGGCGAGCAGCCTTAAGACGTGCTGCCAATTCTGGATGCTCTTTAGCATATTTCGGAGTGAGGTATATCATAAAAGGAATATCAAACTGCGGACCATACGATTCGCGACAAGCCTTGTTGATATCTGTGCGACCATATTGATTGCGGAAGTTGTGTACCTCTTCGCCATGGTCTGAGAGATACATCACCACAGCATTACGATTATCAAACATCCTAATGATGCTATCTACCACCATGTCGTTGTAGAGTGTAGCATTCAGATAGTGGGCTACATCGTTGCGCTGAGCATTGTTGAGCTCTGGTCGATTGATGTTATTTGGAGTAAATCTCGCAAACTTCTTCGGATAGCGTTCCTTTGCAGGCATGTGTTGTCCATATAGATGGAATATCACGAAGTTGCGCTGCTTTGTTTCTAATTGTTTGCGCTGTGCAGCATAGTCTGCCACTAAACCAAGGTCGTATCTTGATGTACAATGATTGCGATTGTCGAATAGTGCTTTGGCTACCGATGGTATATTTAGAAATCCCATAGCAGCATCATTCTCATCGAGCTGGTCGCTCACCACAAACTGGTTGCCATAGAATGTTACGTTCCATCCACAACGGCGCATTATCAATGGCAACATCGGACCATCATGCCATGCTTTCTTGTCGCGTCGGCTATTCATAGATAGCAGATAACGGAATACTACAGATGTACCATTACTTGTAGCTGTAACATCATCAAACAAGAATAATCGTCCTTGCTTCTGCCTTGCTTTAAGCAGAGGATTGGTATTCCATCGTCCATCGTAGAGATTGCTCATATGGCGATTGAATGATTCTCCGATGATAAGCACGAAGTCTGCAGTAGAGTCTCTGCATACTGGCTGTTCTTTGTAATTAGCCAGCGATGTAGCACAGCGCTCATAGTCTTGCTCCTGCTGCTTATACATCAGTATTGACTGCATGGTTTGCCAAAGGTCGTTAAACTTTATAGGCGAAGGATATTTTTGTGCAAACTTATAGTTGCGTTCTACATCTGGTGAGAAATATGCTGCATGTACAGCCACCATAGCCAAGCATGCCGACCATGCTATTCTAAACATCCAATGTTTTGGCCATGCACTAATAAGTTTCACCTTTCTGCTTAGCCACCATTCCAAGCCAAAGAAGCCTGCTGCCAAAACTACCATGAGTAGAGTGCGGAAGCTAAACACAAAGTTGTTCACAAACTCGCTTGCCTCGCGACCATTTGTTTCGCGAAGAAATTGCACCGTATATACATCCCAATGTCGACAGAAGAATACATAGAGGAAGATGTCTGATAACACATAACATGCCACCAACGCATGCAAAGCTATATGTGCTATTACATTAACCTTACGTCCCGTCATGGCGAAGAGCGTACAGCATACCCATGACAACACGGTATAAACAAGCAGATTGAAGGGCACCGATATATAAGGTGTCCACCAATGCAAATCTTCCAGCACAAGTAGTTCTGGTATCATTAGCATGACAACATATGCTGCCATGACAACTAAATTAATCTTGAGAGTTAATAACTGTTTCATTAGTATTACAAACCTTTTACATATTACTTAACGCAAATGTTTGAAAGATATTGTGTTTAGTGTTTCATAAAAATTAGGATTAGTTTAAATTAGCTCTTATCGAACAAATATATCACTCAATGAATAATATTAAACTGAAAAATCCGCAATGCCTATCAACGGCATTGCGGATTTTTCTGTTATGTCCGAAAGGTATCGGGGCTAATTATCGTGCTCGATAGTTTATCTTGTTAAGCTAAACTTGATGCTCAAACCAAAGTCTTGCGTGGTAGTAGGGTAGCTACTGCTGCTGAGCAATGGAGTGTTGGTCTGGCGGTCGTAATAGAAGCTCATTGTGAGCAGACGCGACAGGGTGTAGTCGGCAGAGAAGCTAAGCTTAAACGCCTTGTTACCATTCGATGCAGAGCTGGTTAGCGAAGCTATATCACGGATGATAGTAGCCTGGTTGCGCAAGCTGAGGTCGAGACGCAAGTTGAGGTCGTGGTTCACACCTCTATTGCGCTGGCTTGTCTTCGACTGCTTGTTGTCGTCTTGGTCGCCACGCTTGTTACCCTTCACAGCTCTGTGGCTTCTGCCACCAAACATGTTGAAGTTGTTGAGCTTATAGCCTGCACCAATAACCCAGTCGTGTGATGTAGCCTCGTTGATCTGCACACTCGTCATAGAAAGACTCAGCACACGGGTGGTGCGATATTCCACTTTGCAGGTGAGATTATTGTGCAATGTAACATCAATACCGAGCAGAGGCGAGAATGCCTCGTTGATGCTCACGGTAGAGACATTAAACATCGACGATGGTACAGGGTTGCCTGTGGTAGCATCGTTGATGAAACCGATGTTGTCGCCCATCACCTCCATGAAGGTAGAATAGCTGCTATACGAACCTATTGCGAAGATGCTCTTGTAAGAGTGGTTGATGTTTACACTCTTGAAATGGTTAGAGAACCATGGCAACTTGCTCAAACCGCTATAGCGAACAGTCCAGTTAGGGAGCAGACGCGAGAGCGATGGGAAGATGTCGAGCGACTTTCCTGGCATGCTGGTATACGCAGCAAGGAATGCTGGTATCATCACGTCGCCGCTGTATAGGTTTACACCACCATTTGCAGTATCAAACTTCTTTCCTGCAAGGGTTGTTCCGTTAGGATAAACAACACCCTGATAGCGAGCTTCTACAAGTTTTTGGAATGTAGGAAGCGAGTTTACGAAGGTCTCAAACGATGATGAATGATAGCCGTTGTTGGCATTACCCACACCCTCGAAGGCACTCTTAAGCGACATTGTTGTCATGGTGAGCGAACCACTCTCGGTGGTAGGATTGCCCTGATACATATATTGTATGCTCTTTGCCTTGTTGCGTGTGCGCGAAGCGTTGAGGTCTATCTTCAGGTTCTTCACAGGCTCGAGTGTAAACTTGAGCTGCAAATCCTCCGTACAGCTTGTTGTGGCAGGAGTAGCTATAGAGTCGCTCATCAATAGCCAGTTGTTTTCGCGTGCCTTGTCGATATACGAGTCGTCGATAAGACCGAAGGCAAAGTCGAGACCTGGCGACATCACGCTCGTTGCCTTAGTCTGTCCGAAGGCATCGCCCACGTTAGGCATAAAGCCAGGCAAAGCCATAGAATATTGGTTGCGGTAAGAGATACCTACCGAGCGTACCATCATCAATGTGCGTGCCACGATTTGTGCTGTCTTATACCAACCCTTATCGTCGAGAGGCTCCTTTGGAGTTACCGACACCTTTATCTTCATAGCTGAGTCTACATGATTCTTTATGAGAATCTTGTTGCCATCAAGCTTCTTGAACTTCAGTTCATACTTCTTGCCATCCTCGGTCTTTGCCGTTACGATTAGGCGCTTGGTATTCTTACCATGCTGCAGAGTGAAGGTGGTGTCAGGCTTCAAGGTCACTTCCTTCTCGTATGTCTTCGAGTTCTTAGGCAGTTTAGCCTTTTGAGCCTGTGCCTTCTTGTTGTCCTTGTCGCTTATCTTCTTATCTGTGTTAGCCTTGTCGTTAGCCTTGTTGCCTTCGCCCTTTGCAGCTTCCTCGGCTTTCTTCTTAGCCTCTTCAGCTTTTTTGCGCTTCTCGGCTTCTTTCTTTTTCTGCATGTCTTGGCGACGCCTGTTTAGCTCGCTACGCGAAGGCTCTTTGTTGAACTTATCGTTGACAGCCTTAAGGAAAGGCACCTGATTATACAACTTCTCCAAGTTGAGTGTGGAGTTGAGGTTGAAGTTGCGGTTCGATGATATGGTGTTGCCAAGCGATGTACCATCTTCGAGGTCGGAACCGCGCATCCATTGGTATGTTGCGTTATACGATGCGTCAGCATTCACCCAGTTTAAGATAGGGATGAGGTTGAGTGGCAACTGGTATGAAGCCTGGAATGTCTGATTATAGCTCAGCGGCTTACCGAAGTTCTTGATGCTGGTCTTCACAGAGTCTTTCCATGCCTGATAGCGGTCAGGATACAAATCCTTGTTGATAGGAGTGTATGGTTCTTCTATCTCGGCACGAGTAGAACTTTGGAAGTTGGCATGCAGATTCTTTGTGAGGTCCCAACGGAGTGAGAAGTCGCGGTTCCACAAGAACTGTTCGTTGAACGTTAGTGGCAACTTATTTCCTTCTGTCGACTCCATATCTCGCTCCTGCAATTCGTAGTAGTTGCGAGTAATCTCGGTGTTGAAACCAACATTCTGTGGCAACCAGTTGAGGCCGAACTTCTTTAAGATGTCGAGATACTTGCTCTTCGACTTCATCTTCTTGAATGGTTCCCATGCCTTGAACACAGGAGTCCATGCATAGTTCATAGCTCCACGCCAGTTGTCTTCATTCTCATAAACGGTAGTCTCGCCAGTAGTATGATTGTGCGAGTGGCTATACGAGAACGAGAAGTTTGCAGGGTCGTAAGGCATAGGATGACGCTTGGTCTGTATGCCCACTTTAACATTCGACAACGAGAAGTTGGTCTGTGTAGTCTTTGTAACAGCAATGCTCTCTATAGAGTCGCGCTCCTGCTTTGAGCCTGCCGACTCAAGAGCATCGTCGAGAAGCATATCCGAGTCGAGCGGATTGAACTTTGGCGACACCTTTTCTTTGGTTATAGAGTAGTAGAGCGGTATCGAAACCTTAGCCTTGTCAGGGAAGAACTTTCCGAGATCAAAGTTTGTGGTGATGGTATAGTTGCCTGTATTGTCGGTGGTGCGTTCTGCTACGCCCTGTTCCAAACCTCCAAAGCCCTGAGAAACATAGCGTCCCTGAACGTTCACGGTACCAAAGTCAGAGAGTTGCATATTGAGGTTGCCTTGTGCAGCCCAACCGCCACTATTCTCATATTCCTTTAGTCGCATTTCGTTTACCCATACCTCGCCACTCTTGGTAGATGAAGTAAGGTTGCGCACACCAATCACGATGGTCTTTACCTCGCCCAAAGTTGGGTTACCCATCACGGTAATCTTGTTCTTAGGTTGCGATGAGTCGTAGGCTGTATAAGCATGGTTGTAGCTTGCCAAACCATTAGCCTTAGCTTTGTTGCGCTCCTTCTTTATCTGTGTGAAGAGATTGAGCGGAATGTCTACCATATTCTCTTCTGGCCATACTGCCATACAGTCGCGAGAAGAATACTTATCGTAAATGCCTGGAGCAGTAAGCTTCAATGGCACCTCATATTCATAGTAGTTGCTCTTGTAGTCGCTACCCAAGCGTACGAATACTGCCAACTGGTCGTCGCCAAGGTTGGTGACATCGTGCTCCAATGCGTTGGCATGCACAAACATCTGCATACGACGATATTGACGAAGGTCGTAAGTGGCATTCTTATATATACACTTAGCCTCGTTGCTCGAAAGGTTTGTCAATGTCATCGACAATGCCTGCTCGTTAGCCTCGGTAAGCTGAGGCTGAGTAGGGTCTTGCTCACGACGGATGCCTGGAGGCATCACGTAGTTGACAGGAGTCTTGGCATTGTTCTCCTCAATATTCACAGCAGCTGTGGTAAGAGTGCCACTACCAGAAGTGGAATTGTCGAGAGTCTGCTCGTATACACGCCATTCGCCACGCACAAGGTCGAGACTACCAAATCGCAATACGATAGGATGCTGGAAACCTGTGAGGAACATACGCATGAAGCGGATGCTTGTGAGGTCGTTGATGGCGCCCACCTTGTCGGTATATTCCTTAAGCGGAATGCGGAACTGATACCATGTGGCTATTCCCTTATTGCCATTACGCAATGGAGCATTATACACTCGCTTGTCTACAATATTGTTTTTGCCCACTACGAGGTCTTGCGGACGAATGCTGACACGATACTGATAGTATTTCTCATATTCGTTGAGGGTATAGTCTTGGTTGATATCCTCAACGTCAGGAGTTGTCTTATATGAAGTATCGTAGTTTTCTGTACGGTTGTCAGAGTCAGGAGAGTTGCCCTGAGGATTGTTGATATACTTATATCTACGGAGTATCGACGCCTTCATCTGGTCATAGTCGCGACCACGATAATAGTGGTAGTTATCGTTGGCAGGGTCGTTGTAGATAGAATCCCATACGGCAGCATTTACCTTGCCTTGCATCTCGGTGAGGAACTGCTGATAAGCTTCGAAAGCTCGCTCTTCATCATCGTTCAGACCGTTGTATCCCACATCCTGCAAAGCACGGCTACCCTTTGTAGTAGCAAAGGCATAGGTCACGGTAGACTGAGTAGGTATCTTTCCCCATTGAGTGAAGGTGAAATTGTTGGAACCATCCACAGGCATACCACTCTCATAGAACTTCTTGCCATCGCGCAAGATATCTTCCGACACCTCGCCAAGGTTGATATAGAAGTCGCCACCATATTCGTTGGCATTAGATTGCTCGTTGCTGTAGATGAATGGGTCCATGAGCCAGAACTCCAAGTATTCAATGTTGGCTTGCTCAAAGTCGTTGGTATCGAGCTTACGCATCATACCACCCCAATGTGTAGTAGGGTTCAGCAACTGACCATTGTTGTCTACATTGGTGCTGAAGTTATACGGACCACGCTCGTTAGGGTAGTAGGCTATATTGAGAATAGGCAATGTTGCCGTAGCTCCACTATAGCTACTCTGGTCGCGGTTAGGATAAAGTTCGCGAACATAAATCTCACGCACATAATGGTTTGACAACTGGTCGAGGTCGCTCTTGATATGTGCTGGAGTTAACGATGACGAACGACGAGTGAACAGAGGGTCTATAGTATACCATGCCATCTGCGAACGACGGAAACCGCTTGTAAGAGTAGTCTTGTCGGAAGATTCAGAGAACATCGAAGGCACACTCGATAATATCCACGATGTAGGTGTCGACACGTCTATCTTAGTGGTGTTGTTCTCGAAGTCGTCGATATATGAAGCGTTGTCTTGTGTACCGTGGCTCTGACCTGCAAATAGTTTTGCAAACTCGCCAGTAAATGATATTGTAGATGGCTGGGTGAGATGCAAGCCAGGAAGCTTGTCGAGCATATTTGTAAGCCATTGGCTCTCGGTCTTCCAGTTGAGGTTCAAGCCAAAGATAGTGTTGTTCAAAGGCTCGTTGCCCATAGCAACCTTTGTTGTTAGGGCTTGCTCCGACAAATGCTGCAAGGTACCGGAAAGCTGGAAGTTCTTGGAGAAATCGTATTCCCAGTTGATACCAAACATCGTCTTGCGCTCTTGCGAGAAGTCGCTCTGGCTTTCGAGCGATACGTTGACAGAAGTACCGGCATCGATGATGCTTTGGTTCAGGATGCGCACCTCGCCAGCGTTATAGTCTACGGTATAGTCGGAACCTTCGGTAAGGGTCACACCACCTGCAGTAACAACCACAGAACCTTGTGGCACATTCATTGCTCCAAGCGAGATTACGTTGGATGATGTTCCACGATATTGTCCCATGAGCACGTATTTGTTCTTCTCAGCAATCTGGCGTGCCATGGTTTTTGTAGAATCATAAAGTTCGGTAAAGGCATATTTGTCTGCCTTTGCTGAAGCCACACCTTTGGCTACCAAATAATTCTTCAGATAGCTACCAAAAGGCTCGGCTGCAGGGAAGAATACACGACCATTGCTAACGGTGTAGCCTTCTACATAGTCGAAATATCCGTTAGAGTGAGCCTTGTTGTTGTTATCCAAGCGGTCGGCACCAAGCACCTTGATAAGTGTTTGGTCTTTAACCTCAGGCTCTGGAATATAAGTAATGTATACACCTGTGGTATCGCTTTGGAACTTCACATCCAAGCGGAACTTCTCTTTCTCTACTGATGAAGCCAAGGCATACACGTTTTTCATCATCAAGTCCCAGTTGCCTTGATGAGGGTTGTTGCCTGTATTCTTCAGCGATTTCACAAACAATGCTTTGTTTACATCAGTATTGTCTGATGCAAATTCGCCCACTTGGTAAGTGTTGCCACCATAGGTATATTCGTATGCCACAGCCAACACCTGGTCGGTGTTGAGAGTAGTCTTGAGCGAAACATAGCCCAAGGCAGTATTCACGGTATATTCAGAGCTGTTGAGCAATCGTGCGCTCTGCAGCTTTTCATAGTCGTTGCCACCTACAAAGCCGCTGATACCATCGAGCACAGTACTTGTCTGGTCGATGTCTCGTGCTGCAGCATAGGTTGTTACCATCTGCGAATATTCCGAGTTGGAATTATTCGATGGTATGCCGATACCTGTAGGTTGCCATAGGCTATTGCTTATCTTCGAAGCCTCGCCAAGGTCGGTGAGAGCGATGATGTTGCGGGTGTTGGTGGTTGTACCAGTCTTGTTAGTTACCCAAATCTCTACACGGTTGATGGTGACACCAGTAGTGAGATTAGGCAATGTCTTCATAGCATCATCGTAGCGATCGCGGAAATACTTGGCGAGGAAGAAGTGGCGGTTTTCCTCATAGTCAGCCACGTTTATCTCGAAAGGAGTAAGCTGTACGCCACCCTTCGAAGAAACACTCTTCGATGATGATTTCTTCTGAGATACCACAGTCTGCAACTTCAGTTTACCAAACTGCATATCTGTGCGGATACCAAACAGCGAGCTGGCACCAGTAATGAGCGACGAATTGCTTGGGAACGACACATTTCCAGCTTCTACGAGCTTGATAATCTCGTCTTCCTTACCGTCGTACTTCAACTTCATGTTTTGAGTATCGAAGTCGAAGGTGGCATCGGTGTTGTAGTTGAGGTTCATGTTAACCTTGTCGCCCACCTTACCATTAACATTGAGGTTTATCTTCTCGTCGAAGTCCATCGTAGTGGTCTTACGGTTGCGAATAGGCAACGAAGGGTTGTCGATGTTCTTCAATGTGGCACCAAACTTCAGTTCTGCAGTACCCTGAGTTTTAATGCGTACGCCGCCAGGACCAAATATTTTCTCTGCAGGACCAAGATCGAAGTGCATATCCGAGAAGTCAAACTTCTCCTTACCTTTAGCCTTGAAAATCTCGTCGTTCTTGCCACGATAGAATTGGTTGCGTGCCTGCTGCTCCGTCCATTTGCGATATTCCTCTGGAGTCATCATTATTGGTGCATCCACCCATGTGCCAGCAATCTTGGTACCAACGATATAGCGGTCGATGGTATCGTTGTATTCCACATTATACTTGATATTCTCTGGGCGTTGCAAGTCGATAGCGCTATGCTCAAGGTCGCTCAATGAGATAGGCGTTGTGCGCTGAATGCGCCAGCGAGGGTGGAGTAGGGAATCAGGTATGGAATCGGAATCGATAATCAGTTCAGGCTTCTCGTCCTTTAAAGCCTTACGAGCATTCGAAATGTTGCTTGATGCTCCATTCCTGTTAAGAGAATTCTGGCGTGCATTAGCTAAACGCTGATTGTTGTTGACGCCAGTAAGGCCTTTTAACTGAGCGGTGCGTCGTGCAGGTATCACATTCTGGAATACAGACATGCCGAGGGCATAGCTTGCCACCGTGGCAACAAGCATAACGATAGTGATAGTCTTTTTCCTGAATGATTTCATATTATTTTATTCTCTTCAAAGCCTCTTTAACAACCATTTCTACAGCCATTGCTGGATTCTCGGTCAGAATCTGCTGAACCACCTTGCTACTTGGAGCAGGCGAGAAACCAAGCATGGTGAGTGCGCCAACAGCCTCGTCTCTAACTCCCATATCGAAAGTAGGAGCCGTTGATGTGCCGCCAGCATGCAATTCGTCGGTGATACCACTCGACATCACCTTGTCTTTCAAGTCTACGATGATGCGTTGAGCTGTCTTCAGTCCAATACCTTTCACACCTTTGAGCAATCGCTCGTCGCCGTTAGCAATGGCGTTGCAAAGTTCGCTTGGCGAAAGGCTTGAGAGTATCATCCTTGCTGTGTTGCCACCCACACCACTCACCGTGATGAGCAGTCGGTATAGGTCGCGCTCTTGCTTTGAAGCGAAACCGAAAAGGGTATAAGAATCGTCGCGTCCGCCTGTCTGCAGCGCTTCGTGTACATACAGTTTAACTTCTTTCTTACCCTGTATGCCTGTATAAGTGTTGAGCGAAATGTTGAGCGCATAGCCTACACCTGCTGCTTCTACTACAGCCATGGCAGGAGTGAGCTCAGTCAGTTCACCTCTAATATATTCAATCATTTATCCTTAGTTTTATGTATATATACATCTTTAATAACGCACGCATGGGGACTTTTATTGTATAGTAATGTTGAAATGTATTATATAATTAGCAGGTATATTATGAAAATATATAAAAAATCACGTCTTTTTGATAGTTGTTTCACGAGAAAAGTGTAATTTTGTACGCTCTTAGGTTGTAAGGGCGAATAAAAGGCATATAACAACCAAACAAACATAAATACATTAAAACATGAAAAAGATTAGAGCTGCCGTAGTTGGCTATGGCAACATTGGAAAGTTCAGCGTTCAGGCTCTTGAGGCTGCACCTGATTTTGAAATTGCTGGTGTCGTTCGTCGTCAGGGCGATAAGAATAAGCCACAGGAGTTGGCACAGTATGAGGTAGTTGATGATATCAAGAAGTTGAAGGATGTAGACGTAGCTATCCTCGCTACTCCTACTCGTAGCTGCCCAGAATATGCAAAGGCTATCACAGCCATGGGTATCAACACCGTAGATAGCTTCGATATCCACACTTCTATCCTCGACTATCGCACAGAGATGATGCCTATCAATAAAGAGACAAATACCGTGAGCGTAATCTCTGCAGGATGGGATCCAGGAAGCGACTCTATAGTTCGTATCCTCATGCAGAGTCTTGCTCCTAAGGGATTGACTTATACCAACTTCGGTCCTGGTATGTCTATGGGTCACTCTGTTTGCGTAAGGAGCAAGAAGGGTGTTAAGAATGCGCTCTCTATGACTATTCCTTTGGGCGAGGGTATTCATCGCCGTATGGTATATGTAGAGCTTGAGGATGGTGCTTCGCTCGAAGAGGTGACAGCAGAAATCAAAGCCGACCCTTACTTCTCACACGATGAGACTCATGTATTTGCAGTAGCTTCTGTCGACGATGTTCAGGATATGGGCCATGGTGTTCACCTTGTACGCAAGGGTGTGAGCGGTAAGACTCAGAATCAGCGCTTCGAGTTTAATATGAGCATCAACAACCCTGCTTTGACAGCACAGGTATTGGTAAATGTTGCTCGTGCCTCTATGCGTTTGCAGCCAGGATGCTATACTATGCCTGAGATTCCTGTTATTGATATGCTTCCAGGTACTCGCGAGGAAATCGTGGCTACATTGGTATAATCACCTCTTAACGCTTTATATCATTAGATAATTATAGGAACACGAATATAGCGAATCAAACGAATTTTAAAAGCAAGCAAGAAACGCAAGCTTCAGAGCCCAGAGGGCTCATTCGTGCTATTCGAAATATTTGTGTTCTTCCAAGCTCAAACAATTTGGGTAAATATCATAATCTTGCGAACGGGCCCTTTGGGCTCTGTTTGCTTGAGGTTTTTAAATAAAAACTCCCGCTAAGATGCTTGCGATATTTCGCTTGCCTTAGCGGGAGTTTCATGTTTATAAATGATATTGTTTATTTTTCTTTCTTGTCAGTATACGCATGCTTTGGATAGTCGATGGTATAGTGTAGGCCACGGCTCTCTTTGCGCTCGATAGCCATACGAGTGATAAGATAACCTGTGTTTATCATATTGCGGAGTTCGCATAGCTCCTTAGTTATCTTCACACGCTTAAAGAGGTTTTCTGTCTCTTCGTATAGCAAGTCGAGGCGATCCCATGCACGCTTCAGTCTGAGGTCTGAACGCACGATGCCTACATAGTTGCTCATTATCTCGCCCACTTCCTTTACGCTCTGTGTTATCAACACCTTTTCTTCGTTGGTAAGTGTGCCTGTATCGTTCCACTCTGGCACTTTCTCATTGAAGTCGTATTCGTCAATATGCTGCAATGAGTGTTTAGCAGCTGCATCAGCATATACCACAGCTTCTATCAACGAGTTGGAAGCCAAGCGGTTGCCACCATGCAAGCCTGTGCACGAACATTCGCCAAGAGCATACAAACGGTCGATACTTGATAGACCATTGAGGTCTACCTTTATACCGCCACACATATAATGGGCTGCAGGGCGAACAGGAATATATTCCTTGGTGATATCGATGCCTATCGACAAACATTTGGCATAGATATTTGGGAAATGAGCCTTTGTCTGCTCAGGGTCTTTGTGGGTTACGTCGAGACAAACATGGTCTAAACCATGTATCTTCATCTCTTTATCTATGGCACGTGCCACGATGTCGCGTGGTGCCAACGATAGGCGCTCGTCGTATTTCTCCATAAAAGACTGTCCGTTAGGCAATCGCAATATGCCACCATAACCACGCATAGCCTCGGTGATGAGATATGCAGGATGGGTTTCGCCTGGATGGTAAAGGGCTGTAGGGTGGAACTGCACAAACTCCATGTCCTGTACGGTTCCCTTTGCACGGTATACCATAGCCTCGCCATCGCCAGTAGCGATAACAGGGTTTGTTGTGGTTTGATAAACGGCTCCGCAACCACCTGTACACATCACGGTAACCTTACTCAAATAAGTGTCAACCTTCTGAGTTTCAGGGTTGAGGATGTAAGCTCCATAGCAATTAATATATGGAGTGCGACGAGTAACGCGTGCGCCAAGATGATGCTGAGTGATAATCTCTACTGCAAAATGGTTTTCCTTGATTTCAATATCAGGATTGCTCTTCACAGCCTCCATAAGTCCACGCTGAATCTCTGCTCCTGTGTCGTCGGCATGATGAAGAATACGGAACTCAGAATGTCCGCCCTCGCGATGAAGGTCGAAAGAGCCATCTTCCTTGCGGTCGAAGTTTACACCCCAACTCACTAATTCCTTTATCTGGCTTGGACCATTCTTCACAACCTGTTCCACAGCTTTGCGGTCGCTAATCCAGTCGCCCGCAATCATTGTGTCTTCGATGTGCTTATCGAAATTGTCTACTTCAAGGTTTGTTACCGAAGCCACACCTCCTTGCGCAAACTTGGTGTTTGCTTCGTCGAGTGATGTCTTGCAGATTATGCAGACCTTACCTTTTTTTGCTTTTGCTACTTTCAAAGCGTAGCTCATACCGGCTATTCCTGATCCGATGATGAGAAAATCATACTTGTATACCATGTTTCCTGTTATTGGAAAATATTCTTTATGATGTTGCAAAAGTACGAATAAATCTTAATATACGTATCATAAACAAACTTTTTTTGCTAATTTTGCAAGCCAAAGTAATAAAGCAATGAACATTAAGACAATATATATATGTATCGCCATCTTGATGATGGCGATTTCTGCACATGCTCAAGACGTAGAAACAGTCTTCGACGAAGATACTGTAGCTGTTGATTCTGCCTTGATGGATTCTATAGCCCACGACTCCATAGCCGCTAAGACTATAGAACTGCCATGGCCGCAAAGTCTGGTGGCAACCCTCGACGACCTTGTGAAGTCTGACATCTCGCAAACCAGCCAAATTGGTCTTATGGTCTACGATTTGGATGCCGACTCGGCTATATACTGCCACAACGAACTGCAGACCATGCGTCCTGCCAGCACCATGAAGGTTATCACAGCCATTGCGGCGCTCGACAAACTTGGTGGTAGCTATCAGTTTAAGACCGACCTTTGTTATACTGGCGAGATAAAAGGTCATGTGCTGCATGGCGACATCTATTGCGTAGGTGGCTTTGACCCTAAGTTTAATGTCGACGACCTCAACGCCTTTGTCGAAGGTGTGCGCCGAATGGGCATCGATACCATTATGGGAAACATCTATGCCGATAAAAGCATGAAGGATACTGCCCGACTTGGTGAAGGTTGGTGTTGGGATGATGACAATCCTTGTCTGTCACCATTGCTCATCGGACGTAAAGACAATTTTATAGATAGATTTGCTCAAAAGCTTGTCGACGAGGGTGTTGTCATCATCGACAAAGACAGCGTAAACTGTGCCTTCCGTTTCATGAATAGTCATGGCAACTTCGTGCGCCGTAAGCCACAAGGTACTTATTCTATCACATCGCGTTTCCATACCATCGAGCAGGTGATGATGAAAATGCTCAAAGAGAGCGACAACCTTTATGCAGAGTCTATGTTCTATCAGCTTGCTGCATCTACAGGTGCTCGACCAGCCACAGCAAAGAATGCTCGTGCCGTGATAAACCATCTGATAACAAAGATTGGTCTCAACCCTAAGCGCTACAATATTGCTGATGGCTCAGGACTATCATTATATAATTATGTGTCGCCGATGCTTGAGGTTATGTTCCTTAGATATGCTTATCGCAACGAGAATATCTATCCGCATCTGCTCCATGCCTTGCCTATAGCAGGCTTTGACGGAACTCTGAAATCGCGCATGAAGCATACCGACGCCTTCGAGAATGTGAGGGCAAAGACGGGTACCGTGACATGCGTAAGCTCGTTGGCGGGATATTGTACAGCCCAGAATGGCCATCGCCTCTGCTTCTCTATCATCAATCAGGGTGTCATCCATTCATCCAACGCCCGCCATTTCCAAGATAGAGTGTGCAATGCTATGTGTCAGTAGATTTTTATATTCAAAAATTTTGTGAACGGTATTTTGGAGTATAACATATAGAGACTGCTAAGACTTGTTACATATATGGGATTGCTAAGACTTGCCTGGAAGGCAATACACATCTGCTTGCAGATGTAGGTAACCGGGGGCAAGCGCAGCGTAGCCCTCGGTAAGGAAAGCAAGTAGCCAATAGCCTGGAGGGCTTTACCTCGGCATTCAAATCTATCAATCATCAACTCTGTCTTTTAAATCTGAGGTTGTTTTAGTTGTATAGGTTGTATTTGTTATTTCCTTTTTTGCGTAAAGGTAAAGAGACTGTATTGTTAAATCTTGGAAAAACGGACAAAAATAAATGCAAATGCCTTGGAAAAACGGACAAAACACCTCCGTCTTATATTGGAAAAGAGGACAAAAAGATACTAAAAACCTCTGACTTTTTTATAATTTAGTATCTAAAAACCTCTGACTTTTTTATAAAATGTACCCTATAAACCTCTGACTTTTTTAAAAATAATAGTTAATCATCATGCATTTATTCAGATAAAAGCGCTATCTTTGCATAAGATAAGCTGCACTCGACAATCTGAAAGTAAGTTTTCATTGTGCTCGTTTGCATTATCTTTGCATTGTAAATCAACGAAATAGAAATTATGAAGTATCTGAAAAGGCAAATAGATAAAGAGTTGGAAGCATGGAAAAGTTCTGAAGAGCACAAACCATTGCTACTAAGAGGTGCGCGACAGGTGGGTAAGTCAAGTGCTATTAGACACTTGGGAGAATCCTTCCCATATTTCTTAGAAGTGAACTTTGAACGTGACAAGACTATCAAGGAATTCTTTGATGGTGACTTGGACGTAAAGTTTATTTCTGAACAATTGTCGGCTTATTTTAAGGTACCCGTTATCCCTGGCAAAACCTTGTTGTTTTTGGATGAAATACAGGCGTGTCCCAATGCTATTCATAGTTTGTGGTTTTTCAAGGAAGATTATCCCGAACTTCATGTTGTTGCTGCAGGTTCTCTGTTAGAATTTGCATTAAAGGATTTAGGTACTTATGGTGTTGGACGTATTCGCTCAATGTTTGTATATCCGATGTCTTTTGATGAATTTCTCTATGCTTTAGGTGAAGATGGATTAGTAAAGACGAAGCAGAATGCTACATCTCAAAAACCATTGATGAATGCCTTTTACGAACGATTGGTGGAGAGGTTTCGTTCTTTCTTGCTTATAGGTGGTATGCCTGCAGCAGTGGCTAAGTATGTCAATACTAATAGTTTTTTAGAAGTTGACTCTGTGTTAAGTGAGTTGAAGCAAACTTATATAGATGACTTTGTGAAATACAAGACAAAGGTAGATCCTACTTTGTTGCGCCAAACATTGTTTAGTGTAGCTCATCAAGTGGGTAGTAAATTCGTGTATAGCCAAGTTGAGGGAGGGTATACGACAGCCCAAGTCAAGAATGCTTTGGAGATGTTGAGAGATGCAGGTATTATTATACCAGTCTGGCATACTGCCGCAAATGGCATTCCGCTTGGTGCTGAGATTAATCCGAAGTTTGTGAAATATAATCTGATAGACCATGGCTTTCTGCTCAATCTGTTAGGAATAGGAGACACTACTAATTCTATAGTGAAAGAACTATTGGTTGCCAATACTGCAGACTTAGTAGATAAAGGCAGTTTGACGGAGATGGTGGCTGGTTTAGAACTACTTAAGTATATGTCATCCAACGAGCGCCATGACTTATACTATTGGCAAAATCTAGCTCGAGGAACGGTTTCTGAGGTTGATTATGTATTGTCTCATGGCATTGATATTGTTCCGATAGAAGTAAAGTCTGGTTTGAAAGGTTCTATGGCAAGTCTTTATGTCTTTATGGAGAAAGAGCATATTAAATATGGTATTCGCTGTTCTTTAGAAAATTTTGGAGAGTTCGTCAGTCCCAAGGGAAAGAAGATAATAGTCAATCCTCTTTATGCTATTTCCAACTTGTTTTAGGTATTTGTTTCTGCCACGGTTTTTCTCTGTTTATCGCCCTATGTTAGGCAAAAACTCGAAGCATGAGAGCTTGCCCTGTATAGGGTGTTTATCTATGTTTATATTTTTTAAAGCGTTACGACTATCTGAGGTTCCAGGGCAGCGCAATTTAATGCGTCTGCCCTGGTATAACTTCGAAAACGAACTAAGATAGTTAACTTGTTGAATGAAAGCTACTTACTTGGTTGTTATACCTATAATTCTTAAATTTGATTCTAATATTGGTTTTTTCTTACGATTATTAAGAAAATCTGCTACAAATACTTTTTTTCTTAGTTATGACACTATTTGTCATCTCTGTATAGTTCCTTTGCTGTCGAAAACAAAACATTAAGTATAATACAAAGGAAAGGAACCGCTTATGTTCAGAGGTTTTACACAATTCGTTTGCGACGATTGCGGACACAAATTTACTGGTCCAGATATGGAGTGGATGTGTACTGTATATCCGGCTCCTGTGAAATGTCCGAAGTGTGGCGGATGGCATACATATCCATCAGGATTTCATGTATGTCTGCCACTTGGTGGATTGTTTGGCTTAAACAAACGTATCTACCGACGTATATGGAAAAGCATAGAAGAAACTGTATAAGATATATAAGAGGAATCCATAAGATTTCTTGTTAAAAGTTTGGTGGCTCATCAGATTTTTAATACATTTGCCATTGGTTAGTGACAGGGGAGGTGAAAGTCCTCGCTTGAAGTCGCTACGATGCAGAGAAACAAGATAATCTTGTGGACACGAGCAAACTATTCAGTTCTGTAGGTTGAAATCTGGTAAATTGAAACGTAGAAAGAACGAGAATTTGTTTGAGCGAGTCTACACCGTCATATGGTGTGGATTCCTCTTTCGCATTTTCTTTTCTACGGGTTTTACCAGAGCCTAACTTACAAGGAAGTGAAGAAAGTAGGGGTTCGCACCTCCTTTTTTTTGCCTATGAACCATTATGAACTTGTTTGGTTCACAACAATCCAATATCTTTGCAGAAGATAAGCTGCACTCGGCATAACATTCAAGCAAGTTTGATGATTCTGCCTTCGGTTTGCACTATCTCTTAACCATTGAAACTAACAATTCGCTGTTTCGGCTGAAAAGCAGGAGCAGCATCATACAAAAACCTAAAAACTGAATGATTATGAGCAAGGTATTTCAAGTAAAGCCTAAGCGCATCAAGCGCTCTAACGGTACAGTCCTCACTCCCGATATGGTAGTGACAGTAACAACCATGCAGCACACCGCCACCCCTTTTTACAATGGAGCCAAGGAGGTGCAAGAAGCCTACATGCGCATCTATGCTTTCGATTATAAGAAAGCATGCTGCAATCAGAATGATTTTGAATTTATAAAGTTGGACTAAATATATAATATATGGAGTTGACAAGTTTAGAAAAAACATATTATGACGAGTTTTCCAAGTCTTTTGGAAAATATGGAAATGGTATTCCGAGTGAAGAATGGGATCGCTTGAGTAAAGTTCGCAAAGGCTTGGATATCACATTAAAGCGCTCAAAAGAAATAATAGAGGCAGTACAAAACCATGTACGTATAACAGAAAGCGAGTCTGCGAATGATGGTAATATGTTATCAATCTTTAAGCGTGGAGTGATGTCATTGCTTCGCCATAATAATAACAATGACTGTTTGATATTGAATATTTCTGATTCAGATAAGAGTGCTATTAGAAATAATTTTGGATTAGGATTAGATGAGCAAATTCTTTGGGTACGTGATACTTCTTTTTGGAGTAGCAAGAATCAGGGACTTGTAATAACTGATAAGCAAATAATCTTTATACATGACAATGATACCCCAAATGATAAAACTTATATTGAATTTAATGATATTCATCATGTAGAATATCGTGAAATGTCTCTGTTTGTTTGGAATTATCAAGAGGAATATGTACAATTTCATTTAGGCTTATTCTTCAAGGACTCTACAGAATCGAATGAACTCATTGAGGATGCAAAACAATTGGCTAAAGTTCTAACGGAAATGGCAAAATCTGTTGGACATGTTGAGACAGAAACGGTTTTTGATCACATGTCTAATTTGCTAAATGAGGAAAATTATGATGAAGTTATAGATTGTGCGAAGCAAGTAGTTTCTGATAATGGCTATGATAATGATTCTAAATGTGTAGCTTACATGTACCTTTCTGAGGCTTTGTCCAAAAAGGGAGCATTGGATTCACACAAGGGAATGAACTCTTACATGCGAGATGCAATAGAAGCATGCGACCTGGCTCTGGAACTTTGCGAGGATGAAGATCCTTACAGATACACTATATTCAAACAGAAAGGAGATATAGAACAGGTGGCTGAAGATGTGCGTTCTGCTCGTAATTGCTTTATAGCAGCTATGGATTCTGAGGATTTTGATCTTAAAAAGAACGCAAAGAATTCGTATGAGTTGTTGACACGAGAAATTAGCAGAGACAAAAACTCGTTCTTGAATGATGACTACAATAAACGTAAGTTTCTGTTCACGGTAAGCAACGACAAGCAGATACCAGGTTGTTATGACAAGGAAGATAATGTACAATGGATTTTTGCCCTTGGACAGATTCCTGATTATATCAATTTTCCTATAGGTCATCCGCAGCCAAATACGCTATATATTGGACATCCGTTAAAGCCGGGAGTTTATATTCCTTTTGAAAATGCAACGGAGCAGTTGTTCATGGAAAAGGTGCGTGAGCTATGTTATTTAGCTCAATGCTTGGGAGCTGTAGAAATCAAGTTCAAGAGAATTAAAGGCCTTGACGTTTCTAACTCTGAGGCTTCAAGCGTAGAACGTTCTGGAGAAGCAGGACGCAAATTCTTAAATGTAGGAGGTAGCCTCGGTGTTTCTGGTTCAGAAAGCAACACCTATTCGTCTAAAGATGGTGTGGAACTTGTTCAGCGCTATTCTCCTATTAAAAAACCGTTTTGTCCAGAAGGAATGGTTTGGTATGATTCAGATCCTACATGGCAGACATTGGTGAAACAGAGATTAAATGGTAATATATTGTCTTATGTTGAACATGTTTCTTCTACTGAAACAACAACTGTTTCATCCAAGCAATTAATGTCCTTAAAAGGTTCTTTTGAATATCTCTTTGCTAAGGCAAGTGGGTCTTATGATGCTAAAACGGATAAGACTTTTAGCAAAACAGAAGAAATAGAATGGGAGATTGATATGAAATTCAAGCCTTTGCAGGATTTTGACAATGCTTATGTCACTAATAGTCAAGCTACCGATTCAATTGACCAAAGTCTGAATTCTGAATTGTCAGAGGACGAGTTGGCATATAAGGAAGAAGTAGAGTTCTGTTTGGAAGATGCGTCTGAAATAGATGCTCATTCTCGTAAGTTCTTGGAACGTAAACGTCAGAAACTCGGATTGTCAGAGACGAGAGCGCAAGAGATTGAGGACATGGTAAAGGCTTCTTTAGTTTCTTTTACCGATGAAGAAAAAGAGTACATGGAAGCTCTTGATGATGTTATTGAAGATGGAGTAATTCCAAATAATGTCCGTAGATTATTGGAGCGTGAAAGAAAATCATTGGGAATCTCTGAGGAACGTGCCAAAGAATTGGAAGATATTAAATGTAAAGCATAATTCTGATAACTCAATTAGTTGTGATAAGATTATCGCAACTAATTGGTTATCATAAAATAAAATGAACTATGAGTAGAGTATTCCAAGTAAAGCCTAAACGTATTAAACGCTCTAACGGCACCGTCCTCACTCCCGATATGGTAGTGACAGTAACAACCATGCAGCACACCGCCACCCCTTTTTACAATGGAGCCAAGGAGGTGCAAGAAGCCTACATGCGTCTATGCTTTCGACTATAAGAAAGCCTGCTGCAATCAGAATGATTTTGAATTTATAAAGTTGGACTAAATGAAAGAACAAACATTGTATAACAATAATTATAACTATTATGGGTAAGAAAGCAGAACAAGCCGAGAAAATTGCAAAAAGTGTTGTTAAAGTTGCAGGTATTGTTGCCACTGTTGGAGGGGTAATCTTAAAAGCTGTGGCAGATAACAAGAAGTAGTAGGCTAGTTTTTTAAGCTAAGAATTACTATTCTTTTTCTGGTAAGCATAGAGGTGCATAAATATATGGATCTCTATGCTTTTATGAGTTAAAGATATTCTAAGGCAATATTTGATTATGTCTTTTGTTAATAAAAAATATAAGCAAATAGTCTGTATCACAGAAAGTTTTAAATAGAAATAATAATATTTAAACCTCTGTCACCATTTGACATATCTATATAGTTGTTTCGCAGCCGAAATCAAATGTATAACTATATAAGGTAATGTAACAATGGAAAAGAACATCAGGAAAAGAGTGTGTTGGTTGGCTGCGGTATTGAGTGCCGTGCTGGTAGTATTATTTGGCTATTGGTTCTTCTTGAACCCTCATGGCTATTGGCAAAAGAAGAAGGAGGCTGAGAAGAGTGAATATATGGATAGGAGGATGCTTTGGCGGAAGTCGGAGAAAATGACCATGCAACAGATGTTGTCGGACATGACGCTAATGGCTAAGGGGGATTCGGTCCTGGTTTGTTGGCTAACTGGTCTCTCGCTTCCCGTTTATCGTGACTTCATTCATGGCACAGCGCAACCTACAAGGAATGCTTGGGCTGAGACGAGATATTGGTATATGTCTTCTCTCGCTAAAGGCAGAGAATGGATGGAGGAGCGTGCCAAGACGAGGATTCACAAGAGCCTGATCTTTGTGGAAACGAGTAGATTTCAGGTGCAGAAGGATTCCTTGAAGGATTATCGTAAAGAGAAACTTACTCCAACTGAGATTAGAAACAACAAGATGTATCTAAAAGATAATTGTCTGTATAGATGAAATCATAGCATAAATAAAGTATAACGAAAAATGAATAAAATTATAGGGCTTCTTGTAATGGTTTTCATGTTCCTACCCTGGCGACCAATCGTTGCAATAGTGGCAGCAGTATTGTTTGTCAACATCAATGGTACGGAATTGTATGGATGGCAAGCTGGATTGGCGCATGGATTGTTCTTCCTGCCTAATCTGGTGAGGCATCTCTTTGACGGCGATGTCCTTTTCAAGGCTACCAATTGTACTACAGGTTATCATGTTGCCTGGTGGATAGCTACAGTCGGTTCGTGCATCGGTTGGCTCGTTGATGCAACCTTCTCTTTTATGAAGGCATCGGTATTTGTAGGTAGTGATAAAGAATAAATATAAATACGATGAACAGTATGGCTGATAATCAAAAAGTATATCAGGCGATCAAGACGATTGCTGATGAACTCTGCAAGGAGAACAAGACGTATCTTCGTGCAGATTTGGCTTTTGAACTGAAGAAGTATGGTATAGCTTCCGATTCTTCGGAGGTGAGTAAGCTGGTATTTGATGCCTACAGATATTTCCATGATAATGGCAATATCGCCATTGCTTTTGTTTCCAATAATTCTCGTACAACCCTTGTGGATGAGTACAAGTTGAATGACTGTCTGGAACAGGGCAACAAGGAGGAGGCTTTGAAGATAGCCGAGACGGAACTGGCGTTGTCTTCATCTGCTTTAGAGCAGTTGAAAGAGCAAGTGGAACAGAACCTCAACTTAGTTCTTGTCAAGGGAACGTCGAAGATGGCTGATATTGTCATGGGCACGAATGGCGTGAAAGATGTAAGAAGCAAGGCTTCCACTATGTTTGACAAATATACCAAGATGGTGGAAGCTTACCATTATGCTGAGGATAGTGTTCGTGGAAACATCGAAGATTTTACCTCCTTGCGTAGTGATATCGGGACGGTTTATCGTGACTATGCCCTGAAACTTATAGATATCTATGGCGACTCTATTAAGATGGTTTCACCTGATCTGTTCGACTTCAAGCGAATAGAGTGGCTGGATGTGGACGAGATGCTTAAGTATGTGGAGCTGGAATATAACAAGCTCACGGAGAAATGTGCAGCTCTGATTGGTGAGATTTCTAAAAGCTTCCGCACTTCTTTGCAGGATTCTTTGCAGGCTTATAAGTCATTGTCGAATGGCAACAAGTCATTGGGCTTGGCTATGGCAGGATTGACGATGCTCGAACATTATATGGATGCTGGCGAACGCACCAATCGTTTGAAGTCTGATTTATCAGTTTTCCAAACCAGCGTGAAGCATGATGCCACTCGCATCAAGGCTGATATGGGACGATTGTTGGTAATCTGCAAGACGCTCAATGATGTGGTAATTCCGAAGGCGAATGTGTTCTTGCGTTATGGAGAAAAACTGTTGGCTTCTGACTTGAAGGCGACGCTTGATGCTTTGTATGCGGGTGAGACTATTCGTCCATTGGAGGAGCAACGAAGAAGTCTGCTCCAACAGATGAAAGCGCTGGACATGGAAATGAACGATCATCTTCAGAACATCGATGTCTATACCTCGCTGATTAATGACATCACCGCTACCTTGGAGTCTAAGCAGGGAAGCTATATGGACGCGAAGGCGAAGAAGCCTTCCAAGCCTTTCTTCCTCGTCAACTGGATTACCTTTGGTATGGCCAACAAGAACTACTATCGCGACTTTACTGAATGGAATGCAGTATGCTTCCCTCTTGTAAGAGAATACGAGAGCTATCAGGTAGATTTGAAGTTGGATAAGGAGGAATTGGAATCGCATCGTGAGGAACAAACCCGTATCAAAAATGAGTATGCCAAACTCTCCTGTGAACTGGATAAGGTTTCTAAGGAAATCAGAAGCAAGATAGTTTGCTCTGATGACTTGAAGTTGAAGATGCTGAAACATCTTCGTGATATGGTTGCCATGTTGAAACTCGGACGTGAAATCATGGAAAGCAAGATTGACGAGAAGTTGGTGCATACGGTAGATATTCCTGATTATAGGGAGGCTGCAAAACTTCCTGCTGATGTGGAGCAAAACCTTTCTCTGTTTACAGGAATGTTGGCAGACAATCTTCATGCCGACAAGGATATGGCTAAGAATCTGCTCGATGGAGTTGAAGCATACACGAAAGACCATAAGAAGATAGAGGGTAAGACCGCACAACAGAACAAACCTACGGAGTATACAGAGGAAGATTTGGCGATGACGACAGAAGCTATGGAACAATCCTTACAGAAAGGTATCGCTCTGTTTGATAGTTTCGCTAAGCTCAAAGCGCAGCAGCTCAGTGGTAGCTTGGCTTCGGCTGCTTACGATGAGGAGCTAAAGAAGCATGCTGATGAGTTCAAACGTGAGATGGCTAAGATAGACAACAAGAGTGCTTATCTTCGTGAGGTGTTTAAGCGTATCAATCTGGCCGGTAGTGAGGAGGAGCGCAAGCAGGCTATGGAATTGATGAGTGATTTGAGCGGTTTCTCTCTTTCGGAACAGGAGTTCACAGAATTTATAAATGGTAAGAAACAAATAGAATTATAAGGTGTATGGAAAGTTCAAGAAGACAGCAGGCCCAGGCTGATTTGGGCATGGATTTCGCAAAAGAAGATCAAAAGCGAGAGGCGGCTCTTGCAAAAGAACAGGCGAGGGCTGATAAAAAAGCTGCAAAGCGTGAGAAGATGATGAACATGCCATCATATCGTCTGATGGTAGGTACGGCGAAGTATATGGACAAGTGGTTCTTGGATCCTATCCTTGGTTTCATCCTTCCTGCCGGTATCGGTGATGCTTTGTCGAGCGTGTTTGCTTTCCCATTCATCTATTACAGTCTGTGTGTGGTTAAGTCTATTCCGCTGACTTTGGCTGTCATCTATAATATCTTGATGGATGTGCTGATAGGTGCCATACCTTTCTATATAGGTGATGTGCTGGATGTATTCAAGCGTTCGTATGTTGATAACTTGAAGCTGATTACGGGCTATATCGAGGATGATAAGGAGATTATCAACATGGTGAACAAGAAGGCATTCTGGACAGCTGTGTTCATCGCTGTGCTTTGCTGGTTGATTTATGTGGTGATATCATGGGCCATCAGTTTGAGCACTTGGGTTTATGATTGGATTGTTTCATTATTTTAAAATGAGTTGCTTATGTTGAGAGGTGTCAAAACATTTGTCTGCAAAGACTGCTGACATAAATTCATGGCGTTGGATATGGAGTGGAATGCTACTGCCGCTTCTTATCCTGTGAAATGCCCTAAGTGCGGTAGTATGAATACAAAGTAAAAATTTAGACAATGGAAGATATAAATGTATTAAATAAGAAGTTCTTGACAGCTCAAGAACTTTGGGAAAAGAATGAGTTTGCGTCAGCCTTTGAGATGCTTGACGAAATGTACAAAGAATATTCGGCTATGGACTGGATAGAGGAAGGTGTTTCTACCGATGCTGATGCTAACGAACAGCAGCAGGCATTGCATTATATCTATAAAGATTTTTATGCTCACCATCTTATAACCTATTATTGCCAATTATTTACGGCTTTGGTTTCACTTTTGGACGAAGCGGCAAAGTACAAGAATAGTATAACAAAAGCATACGCTCATGTTGATAGCATTCTTGCAGAATTAGAAAATTTGGAAAAAGTAACCCAAAGTGAGGATTCTCACCATAAACTGTGGTTGGAACGTAGCGATTATAAGACTGTAAAGTCTATGCTATCTGATTGCTGTGGGCTTCCACAATGTGGAATTTCGCAAGAAGATTATCAAGATTTTCTTTATACCTATACCCATCAACCAGATTTGCTTGATGATGAAGATACGGTTGAAGACGATGAAGATGGTTATCTCGATATGGATAATGATTATGACGATATTGAAGACTACTTTGAAAAGAAGTCTTGGTGCAATATCCACTTTTATTGTTTAGGCACTACTGTCCCGTTAAAGTGGACTAATCGCTCTTTGAATTAATTGAAATAC
>ERZ1034976.145-NODE-145-length-66026-cov-20.821012_pt1 | contig 66026 bp, 53 predicted proteins | sample MGYA00520623_ERZ1034976 | MGnify/ENA primary metagenome ERZ1034976 (study PRJEB33766, sample SAMN09781774) | gut metagenome | biome: gut microbiome | host: Homo sapiens | place: Madagascar | study: EMG produced TPA metagenomics assembly of the PRJNA485056 data... | reverse complement strand
GAGTGGTTGCGTATTTGGATGTGAATCTGCTTTTGGAGTTGTATCTAGCAGCATAGGAAAATTAATCGGTGATATTGTTTTATCAACAAGTACTGATAAAATGAAGACAGATTGCAAAAAAGTAAAGGAGAAAGCAATGGATATAAGTTTAGTAGCAAAAATGAAAAAGTATGAATAACGTAGGCACTTTTTAGCCAGTAGATGTAAAAATCTACTGGCTTTTCTATGCAGAAAATTCTGCAAAAAACATGAAAATTGCAAGGATTTTGTAAAAAAATAGGACTAAGGTACAATTGACGCGATTAGGCAAAACATCTATAGTTGAAAACAGAATGAATAGGAGTATAGGTGTTATGAAAAAATATATAGCTGGATATGCGACAGATATTGGGAGTACAAAATCAATTAATCAGGATAGTTTATGCATACGTAAAGCGATAGTGAATGGAGAAGAAGTTCTTATCGTAGTTGTATGTGATGGAATGGGAGGATTAAGTAAAGGAGAGGTAGCAAGTGCAACGGTGGTTCAGGCATTTGCAGAAAATTTTGTAGCAAAAATTGTCAGAAAAATTAGCAATCATGAGGAAAATAAAATAAAGGAAGAGTGGCGGCAACTCATATTGGCTTTAAATGAAAAGATATGCAGATATGGTGAGAAAGAAGGAAAACAGGCGGGGAGTACGTTGACGGCGGTTTTACTATTTAAAAATCAATATATTGTTGCACAGGTAGGAGACTCCCGTGCATATATAATGGGTGATAATGTCAGACAAATAACGGAGGATCAATCAGTTATTGCAAGAGAGATAAAAAAGGGAAAGCTCACGGAAACGCAGGCGATACATGATCCTCGAAGAAATATACTGTTAGAGTGTGTTGGAGTATCAAATAATGTTCATCCTGATTTTTATGAAGGGTATATACAGGAAGGGGAAGGAATTCTGGTATGTACCGATGGATTTTGGCGTGAACAGAATGTAGAACAAATAAAGCATGATTTTTTCAAAAATAATCAAACGGAGTTGGAGACGAAACAAATATTGAAGAAATTAATTGCAGAGAATATAAAAAAAGGCGAAAAAGATAATATTTCAGTAGTTTATGTACAACAAGTCTGAGGAAGGGGCATGAAGAAACAGTGGCGGTTATTGGAACTCTTATAGAAGGAAAGTATGAAATACTGAAGTTAATTGGCAAAGGTGGAATGTCAGAAGTCTATCTGGCAATGGATAAGAATCTTAATAAACAGTGGGCTGTAAAAGAAATCAAAAAACGAAGTCATGACAAAAATAATGATATTGTTGTACAAAGTGCTATTGCAGAAGCAAATCTGATGAAAAAGCTCGATCATCCATGCCTTCCAAGAATTGTAGATATTATTGATAAGTTAGATGTTATTTATGTCGTAATGGATTATATAGAGGGAGAACCGCTCAGTAAGGTGATTGAAAAAAAGGGAGCCCAGCCACAGGCATCAGTAATCGAATGGGCTCAGGAGCTGGCTAGCGTATTGGAATATCTGCATATGCAGGAGCCGCCCATTATTTACCGCGATATGAAGCCGGCAAATATTATGTTACAACCAAATGGAAACATTAAACTTATTGATTTCGGAATTGCAAGGGAGTACAAAACACAAAGTGTATCGGATACAGTAAGCCTTGGGACGAAAGGGTATGCGGCACCGGAGCAGTTTGGTGGAAAAGGTCAGACAGATGCCAGAACGGATATATATTGCCTTGGCGTTACACTTTATCATTTAATAACGGGTAAAAATCCATGTGAACCACCCTATGAATTATATCCTATCCGGTATTGGAATCCGGATTTGTCAGCAGGATTGGAGAGTATCATATTAAAATGTACACAGCTGAATCCGGAGGACCGATATGCGTCATGTGCAGAGCTGCTATATGCGTTACGTCATTATGAAGAGGAAGATGATGTATACCGTAACAAACAAAAAAGAAAGCTTAAAATCTTTTTTGGAGCCTTGTTGGCAGCTGCTTTTTTCATGATAGCGGGAGGAATATGTCAGGGGATACATATAAAAATTAGTAATGATGATTATGAGTCATTGTTGCTACAGGCTGAAAAATCAGCCACTTCGGAAGAAAAAATCGAGTATTGTACAGAGGCAATACAAATAAAGCCGACAAATACAAAGGCATATTTTGCTTTAATCGATGCTTATAAGGAAGATGCAGTATTTACGATAGATGAGGAGGCTCAGTTTAAAGTTAGTATCAACAGAAATTTGCGGGAATTGCGTAATAGTAAAGATTATGCCGATCTTGCATTCGAAATAGGAAAATTGTATTGGTATTTTTATGACTATGGGAAGACGGATCAGCAAGACAATCAAATTACCAGAATGAAAAGTTCTGTACAGTGGTTTGATGATGTGTGTGTGTATGGAAAGAAAGAGAGCGATGCTTATGTTGTCGCAAAAGTATATAAGCAAATAGGGCAATTTAATAAAGATATTACAATCAATGTGGAAGAAGCTTCGGACAAAGGAATGTATAAACCATATTATAGGAATCTTGTTGATTTGGACAAGCTTGTGGAAAAAGATGAGGATGAACTGATCAGGCTTGAAGTATATAGAATCTGCGTATATTCCATAGAAAATTACGCAAGGAAATTCCGGGCGGATGGAGTTAAGAAAAGTGAGTTGCAAAGCTTTTTGCTTGAAGTGCTGCAACAAACCAATGAGCAGATAACAACAACGGAAAAAACGGATGCATTAAAACAAAATATATTGGATCGCTCCTCATCTGTAGAGCAGGTTGTGACAAGAGCGTATATGTTGGAGTAGGAGAATGTATATATGAATAAAGATATATTTCAAATAATATCGTATGTTTGCTTTGCAATGGGTGGAAGCCTTGTTGTTATTGCGGTTATTCTTTTTTTTAAGTTCCGGGTCAGATATTTAATTGAAAAATTAAGCGGAAAAAACGAGGTAAAACAAGTAAGAGAAATTCGGTCAAGCATTGGAAAAGCAAGTAAGAAGGTTGCGTATGAACTTTTTCAAACAGATGATGACACGGAACTGTTAAGTGATGAGAGTACCGTAATCTTGCAATCTTCGACAAAAAGAGATGACACAGATATTGTATTATTACAGGATGTAATAGAAATTCATACAGAGGAAAGGATATAGAAAAGTTATGAAAAATAAAAATGGAATTCAGAAAATCGGAATATTATTAATGGTCTTTTTTCTGGTTATTGGAGTGTTGCCAGGTCCAGATGTTTGGGCGGAGACACAGAATAAGAAAAAACAGGTAAAGTTGAAATTAGACACAGAGGAACTTGTATGGCTATCGGGAGAAGAAACAGAACTGAAAATAACAGGTAGTGTGGATAAAACATCAAAGGTAGTATACTTTACGCAGGATATGGAAGGAAACAAAGATGCAATACTTCATGGTGAAGATCAGGCAAAGGTGTCAAAGAAAGGAAAATTCAGCATTTTAATTGATGAAGTTCCTGAATATAATGTTACGTATTACATTTATGCAATCGATAAAAAAAATAATATTGCAAAGAAAAAGGTTTCATATTGCATTGATAATCAAGCACCCATAATTACTCAGATGACAACAGAGGATCTGGTATTTAGTAAGGATACTTATTATGCAATGAAAGATACTATAAATGTACATGTAATGGCATCGGATATGAATGGCTCAGGAATAAAAGAAATATGTATATACAGAGACGGAGAATTAATAGAAAAGAAGCTTGCGGATGAAAATGGAGAAGCTTTTTTTGATGTCCCTTTGGATAAAAAAGAGAATGCTAAAAATTATATTTATGCATCTGCAACGGACTTTGTCGGGAATGTAATGGATGAGGAAGTGTATGGAAACCTGAATAATGGAGTACCAATTGTTTATGATGGTTCAACGCCTCATATTTCATTTCTATCTACAACGGACGAATACCATGTGGGACATAAGACCTATATAACCGGGGAGGCAGAATTTATGTTAAATATAAAAACGGATCTGTCAGAAATAAAGTCTGTTGAAGTGAAGGTTAATGGACAGAAGCTTGATGCGGATTATCATGGTAAGCGATTTGAAAATTTGCAGGAGGATGAATTTTCTACTGGCAGTATGGAGCAGCAATATATGCTTTCTACGCTGCAGTTTCCGGAGAATGTGGATAACAAGTATGAAATAGATATTATTGTAACAAATATAGCGGGAAGAAAATATCGCACAACATATTATGTTTACCGTGATACAGATGAGCCCGTATTAGAAAGCGTCGTTATACCTGAAGTAGCGGCAGAGGCAGGACAGGTGTTTTATGAAAAAGGTGAAAAATACGGATATTATACAAATAAACAGGTAAAAGCGATTGTGACGATGAGTGATGGAGAGAATGGTTCCGGTGTAAAAAAAATTACATGGTATCTGGTCGATGAGAATGGAAAAAAGCACGAGGAGAAAACGTCAAAGGGGAAACAGGCAACGATTGAAATCCCATCTAAGTTTAAGGGGTTTATTTATGTTAGAGCAGAAGATCAATTGGGAAATGTAAGCAGCTGTGATTATACAGCCAGTGGAATTATATCGGAAAATGGAAATTTACATAAAAAGCATAGTGATATACAGTTGAAAACGCAAAATGCTGCAGCAGTGGATAAAAAGGGAAATGCTTTGTATCGGAATAATACATCCGTAAAAGTTGTTGTTAAAGATGATTACTCTGGAATCCGTAAGGTGGAATGGAGTGTGCAGGCACCACATGATATTGAAAAAAACTATGAAGGTGTTTGTGAAGTGTCAAATGAAGGTGTGATTTCGGATAGCAATTGGAAAGTTGCCAATTCGCAAAGCAATCTGGTTACAGAGTTACATGGAAATCTTGCGGTTAAAAATAACAGTAATGATATTGTTGTAACAGTTAAAATGACAGACCGGGCCGGAAATATCAGCCAAAAAACCATCAATATGAGTATTGATAAAACGAATCCGGAAATAAATGTCAGTTTTCAGGGGAAAGCACAGAAGGATATTTATCAGGAAACACGTGTTGCAACAATACAGATCAGAGAAAGAAATTTTGCGGAGCAGGATGTAAAGTTTTCTATAAAAAATGCGGATCAGATAATGCCGATGGTTTCAGAGTGGAAAGAAATTGTTGATGAAGAAAATCCGGATAATACATTGCACGTAGCCACATTAGAATTTGATCAGGATGGAGAATATGAGTTAGCAGTAAATTATAAAGATCTTGCGGGGCGTAAAGCAACAGAGTCTGAGGTGCAACGATTTACGATTGACAAAACGGCTCCATTCGTAGAGATAGATATGCATTCTGGAAAGGACAATGGATTTTATTATGCTAAGGCACCTACGGCAACAATACGTATTACAGAAAAGAATTTTGATGCAAATAAAGTAAAAGTAAAAGGAAACGTCAAAGGCGCAAATAATAAAAAAGTGAAGTTTCCAACAGTATCCGGCTGGAAAAAACAGGATGATGTATATACTGCAACGATTACATTTAAGCAAGATGGGGTATATAAATTTTCAATCAATGCGACAGATATGGCAGGAAATAAATCGGAAGCATATAAAGTTGGAGAGTTTTGTGTTGACCAGACAAAACCGGAGGTAAAGATTTCAGGTGTTACGGATAATGCAGCGTATAAAGGAACTGTAAAACCAACCATACGTATTTCGGATGTTAATTTGAATTCGGAAAAGGTGCACTTAAAACTGGTTGGAGCAAATCGTGGTGAAGTTAATTTGGACAACTTATATGAGGTGTCGGAAATAGAGTCGCAAAAAGTTATTCAATTTTCTGATTTTGCAAAGGAAAAAATAGTAGATGACCTTTATACACTTACGATAGAGGGCGCCGATCGTGCTGGAAATCATATAAATAAGAATATACATTTTTCTGTAAATCGGTTTGGATCAGTATATAGTTTGGATGAATCTCTGAAAAATATAAAAGGAACTTATGTAAAAGACGCATCGGATATTGTAATCACAGAAACAAATGTGGATGAGCTTGAGAATAAGTCTATAAAGGTTACTTTATTTCAAAATGGAACTCCTGCGGATTTGGTACAGGATAAGGATTATATCGTAACAAAAAGTGGTGGAGATGGTAAATGGTCACAATATGAATATACGATAGATAAAAAGAATTTTTCCGGGGATGGAAGCTATTCCATAGTTATTTCCTCCAGGGACAAAGCGGGAAATTCAAATGAAAATAATGATACCAGTAAGGGAACGGAGATTTCATTTGGAGTGGATTCTACAAAGCCTGTTGTTATGCCGATTAACATTAAGCAGGCAGGAATCTATTCAGCAGCGAAATATGAGGCAGATATTTCTGTAGCAGATAATTTACTGCTTAAAGATGTTGAGATTCTGCTTAATGGAACCCCGGCAGACTACACAAAAGATGGTGACAATTATGTGATTACAATTCCAGAATCAAATACAAAACAGGAACTTACTGTAATTGCAAAAGATGCAGCTGGAAATATTTCAAAATACAATGTTTCAGATTTGCTTATAACATCGAGTGCAATTGTTCGCTGGTATAATAATAAATTTGTCTTTTGGACATCTATTGGATGTGGTGCAGCCATAATCGTTTTAATGACTGTGCTGATCGGATTACTCAGAAGAAATGTTATTCATAAAAGAAAAAACAGATAGGGGCAAATATTGTGGCAAAATACAAGATTATAAATAAGAAAGATCAAACAACTACAACAGTTGTAAGAAGCGCGTTTGGAAAAATAGCAGTAAATGAACGAGAACTTATTATCTTTGAAAAGAATTTGTTGCCTGGTTTTTTTCATCCAAAGGTAGAGGGAAAACGTAAAATTATTTATACAGCACCAAAATCAATACCATTAAATTTATATGTAAAAAAGAATCTTACAATACATAAATTTTATAATGTGCTGGCACAAATTGTTGAAATCGTAAAAAAGACAGATGCTTATAAATTGTATGTATACAATTTAATATTGGATGACAGGCTGATTTTTGTAAAGGAGACCACAAGTGAACTGTTTTTTCTGTATGAGCCTTTGCTTGACAGGAATAACTGCACAAATTTGTTTTCCTTTTTAGAAGATTTTGTAAGAAACCTCAAACCGGAAGATAAGATGGTGGAGTTTGAAAAACAGCGATTTCTGATTTTTTTACGGAATCCGCAAATACATAAAATTGAGGATATAGAACAATTTATTTTGCAGGCATATCCACAGATTTATCAGCAGATTGATCGTTCGGGTAAAGGAAAAAGCGGATTTATAACGACAAACCCAATCGATTATATGCAGCATTATCAAGGTAAGGAGGATATTGCAGCAGAACAGGATCAGGCAGGAACAGTACTTTTGCAGGATGATGAAGAGGGAACAACACTGTTGGAAGAAGAGGGAACAACTTTATTAGGAGAGCAAAATATTATTCAGGCAAGTCTGTTGCGCTGCAGTAATGGAGTTACTACACAGGTGAATAAAAATGTCTTTACGATTGGAAAGGCAAAAGAAAATGATTTGTGTATTCCGGATAATCGCACGGTTAGTCGAAGGCACGCTAAAATTTTTGTCTCAGGAAGCGAGTTTATGTTGCAGGATACGAATTCCACAAATCATACTTATATTAACGGCAAAGTACTGTCAGATGATGCAGAGACGCTACATGATGGTGATCGGATAAGACTGTCCGATGAAGAATTCGAGTTCTTTCTAAATATTTGAGATGTGTCGAAGAAGGGATGATTTTATGGAAAGCCATATTTTTAATGGACAAATTGTAGAATTGGAAAATGGAGAAGAAGCAGTATCCTACAGCTTGAAATACAATGATGATTTTTATGATATTGGCTATAAGGTAATGCAGAATCAGGAAGAAAGCTGTTTACTGCCTTGTTATCGGCTCAAATATAATGGAAAAATCAAACTTGTGTACTTCACAGATAATTATAGCAGGCTCAGTGAAAAGTTAAATGATTTGGATGAAGACAAAACAGGTGAACTGCTGGCAAATGTATTTGAAGCAATTATTCAGATAGAGGGGATTGGATTCCTTGATATGGGATGTATAGACGGAAGGCTTGATCACATATACGTGGATAATAATACCAATACCATAAAAATGATATATTTGCCCATAAACTTATCATCCGGGACGAAAAGTTTTCCTTTGTTTGAAAATGAAATTCGGGCATCTCTGGTCCGGAGAATAGAAAATGATGAAGACAGGGATTCCGCTTCAGCAGAGGAGATTGTATGCTGTCTTACAGATGGTACATTATCCATAAGACAGCTAATATCGGTATTGCGCAGAACCGGAAATAGTAATTCTGCGGAGAATGAGCCAAAAGATTGGTATATAAAGTCGTTGGAAGATAATCGTGAGATAAAAGTGAGTAGGGAACAATTTATTCTTGGAAAAAGCAAGGAACGTGCGCATGGCATTATCAGTGGAAATACAGCAATAAGCCGTGTGCATTGTGAAATTATTTTAGATGGAAATCAGGCATATGTAACGGATTTGGGAAGCTCTAATGGGACATTTGTAAATGGACGGAGGATTCAGCAGGGAGTTCATGAAAAAATTACAGAAGGAAGTAAATTAAGACTTGCAAACATGGATTTTATTATATTGCGGAGATAATTATGAGTAAACCATTGATAGTAATAGCAGACACAGATGAAATGTATTTGTCAACAATTGAGCGTAAGCTGCTAAAAGAATTGGGCAATCGGATAGAATTGGAAATAATATCCGATGAAGCATATTTTTTTGAATTTTTCAGCAATCCGAAAACGGCTGAGATTGTTGCAGTGGGAGAACAGTTTTATACAAAAGATTTATTGAAGCACAATATTGCAAATATATTTCTTTTGTGCGAAGAAGAGGACACAAAAAATATACAACAGGTATCTGTATATGGTATCTATAAATATAAGGGCATAAAAGAAATATATAATGAGCTGATATATCGAAGTTTAGACAAAATCTTAGCAGATGAAAAAAGTGTAAGACAAACGCAGGTAATTGCCTGGTATTCAGCCATTGGAGGTTCAGGAAAAACCGGATTGGGGTTAGGTTTTTCCAGTTGTCTGTCTGACAATCATCGAAAAGTTTTGTATATCAATGCGGAATCAATTCAGGCGTTTGGTTATTATTTAAAAAACCATAGTGCAATGCCTACAGATGGTTTTCGGGCAATCAGAAGTGATGATAATCATATATATGGCAATATCAGACCATATATTCGACGAGAGGGATTTTGGTATATCCCGCCTTTTCAGGCAACGTTGGAAGCATTGAATCTGGATTACTCAATTTATTCGAGATTAATCCAGGGGGCGAAAGAAAGTGGTGATTATGATTACATCATTGTAGACATTGAAGCCGGATACAGCACGGAAAAGATGGAATTACTGAAATTGGCAGACAAAGTTTTAATTGTATTGTTGCCAGATCCGATTTCACTCTATAAAACAGAATTTGTTACTAAAAATTTAGATTTGCGGGATTCTGAAAAATACCTGTTTATATGCAACAGATACAGGAAGGAAAATAGTTTACAAAATAAATTTTCAATACAGGAGTATGTGGAAGATACGGAAGCCCCAATGGAAAATATAGAACAGTTAGCAAATCGAAAAGGAATACAAAAATTGGCATATATGTTCAGTTAAAGGAGCGAAAATGAAAGATACTGCAATTGTTGAATTTGTAAATGGAAAGGTAAAGACAGACATAGAAGTACCATTAGATATTACGGCAAATGACTTGATTATTGCACTTAATAAAAGTTATAGGTTGAATATGGACATCGAAAATATCTTTAATTGTTATTTGATTTCAGAAAATCCAATTGCATTTTTACGTGGAAATAAAACACTTCGGGAATATGGAATACGGAATGGATCGTGGATAATATACAAGAGAAGTGGAAGTAAAGTGAACGAAAATGATAAGGAGTAGGTATGGAATTGCAATATAAACTTATTGTCAGTAACAGGTCGGTATACAAAGAGTTTGAAATTACAGCAGAAATGCAGGAGGTTATTTTAGGTACAACGTCAGCGTGTGAATTTCGTTTGAATCCGGACGACTTTTTTACAACAATTGAGTTAAAAGTTCTGAAAAAGGAAAAGACATGTGTATTAGAATGTGGGGATAATATTTATATAAGTAAAGGAGATCTTCGAAAGCTGCTGTCAACAGAACTTATACATGGAGATGTTTTTTCTGTATGCTATGAAGAGTCTGGAAATGTTGCTTTTCAGATACGCTTTTTAATAGATTTTGAGGCACAGGTACCAGATTATAATTGGAAAATTGATTTACGGGAAAAAGATTATTGGTTGTTTTCCGGTGAAGAAAGTGCGGACATTCAGCTGAAAGGAAATTTCAGCAGTGCATGCAGTATTGCAATCCGCAAAAATTCCGCAGGCTATGAGGTGGAAGAGCTGTATTCAGAGTATGGAATCTATCAGAATGGTCAGAAAATGGGCAGAATAACAAATCTCGAAAACCGGGATTTTATTTTCGTGGCAGAGTTTTCTTTTTATTATAAGGAGAATTATATTTTCTTTGATAAAAAGGGGATTGTGGTTCATAGTTCCAGAATACAGGAAGTACAACCTCGTCGGAATAGTTTTCATTATCCACTATATAATCGTAATACAAGATTAAAGTATATCGTGCCGGATGAAAAAATTAATTTACTGATTCCGCCGGGAATTCCTAAGAAACCGGAATCAAATCTTGCAATGACATTATTGCCTGCGATTGCGATGCTGGTCCTCACAGTTGCGGTTCGTGGGTATATGAGTAATGTTTCTAATAACAGTTTTATTATTTTCAGTGTTTGTACTATCTTGCTGGGAATTGGAACTTCAATTGCAACATTTATACAGTCGAAAAAGAAATATAAAGTTGAATGTAGGACGAGAATAGAAAAGTATGCCGACTATGCAGAAAAAAAGAGAGAGGAGATTGCAGAAGACAGACAAACAGAAGCGGAAATTCTAAAAGAAATTTATCATGATTTGAATTATGATATGAAGACGGTTATTAATTTTTCGGAAGAATTATTTGACCGGATGAAAAAAGATGAAGATTTCTTGCATGTATATCTTGGAATAGGAAGAGCAAAAGCAATTCGTGAAATAGATTATAAGGAACAGGAAACATTTGAAATAGGGGATGAACTGATGCAAATTCCGCATGATATAGCGGAACACTTTGCTTATTTGGACAACGTTCCTATCTGGTTGAACCTGCTTGAAATTAATGCGGTTGGTATTATCGGAACGAAGGAAGAAACGCATGAATTTTTAAAGAATATGGTATTAGATATAGCGGTACGTCAATATTATGGCGATATACAGATGATACTTTTGGCTGATGATATGTTGGAGAGATATGAGTGGGCGAAATATTTACCGCACTTGTTTAATGCGAGAGATACGCGAAATATTGTGTATGATACCGAAACGAAAAACAATGTATTTGAATCCTTGTATAAAGAATTAATTTTTAGAAGTGAGCAAAAGGATAATTCTGAGGCAGCATATTTTATTGTATTTGTCATGGATGAAAGAGGAATAAAAAATCATCCGTTAGCAAGGTTTATTGAACATGCGGCAGAACTTAGGGTAGCATTTGTCTTTTTTGAAACATATCGCGAAAATTTACCATTATCATGTGATCAGATCATTCAACTTCAGGAAAATAACAATGGATGGATTGCGGAAACAAAAGATTGTACACAAACAAAAATCTTTCAATATGATACAATCACCGATACACAGATGGTGAAGTTGTGCAGAAAGCTTGCGCCGGTGTATTGTGAAGAAATCAGTTTGGAGAGTTCTTTAAGAAAAAATATTTCATTATTTGAATTGCTTCACATCTATTCAGTTGAGGATATTGATTTAAAAGAAAGATGGGGAGATTCCAGGGTCTTTAATTCTATGGCAGCACCACTTGGGGTAAACGCAAAAAATGAAATTGTTTTTCTGGATTTGCACGAAAAAGCACACGGTCCACATGGATTAGTGGCTGGAACGACCGGATCTGGAAAAAGTGAAATTTTACAGACATTTATTCTTTCGGCAGCAACCTTATTTCATCCATATGAAGTAAGTTTTGTAATTATTGATTTTAAGGGTGGCGGAATGGTAAACCAGTTTAAGGATCTTCCACATCTGATAGGTGCAATTACAAATATTGATGGAAGAGAAATTGATCGTTCCCTGAAATCTATTAAGGCGGAGTTACTTAAGAGACAGGAATTATTTGCGCAGGCGAATGTAAATCACATAGACAAGTATATTAAATTGTATAAAGAACATAAAGTAACAGTTGCGCTTCCACATTTAATTATTATTGTGGATGAGTTTGCAGAACTGAAAGCGGAACAGCCGGAATTCATGAAAGAACTTATCAGTGCGGCTCGTATCGGACGAAGCCTTGGAGTACATTTGATTCTTGCAACGCAGAAGCCTTCTGGACAGGTAAATGAACAGATTTGGTCGAATTCCAAATTTAAATTATGTTTAAAAGTGCAGACACGGGAGGATAGTAATGAAGTTTTAAAATCACCGCTTGCGGCAGAAATAAAGGAACCGGGTCGTGCTTATCTGCAAGTCGGAAACAATGAAATATTTGAGCTTCTACAATCTGCTTATAGTGGTGCTCCTGAAAAAAGTGAAGAGGGAATGGAAGAGCGCTATGTGATTTCACAAGTGGCTTTAAGTGGTAAGAGAACAAAAATTTTTGAACATAAACCGGCAACTGGAAATGGAAGCAATCGCACACAGTTAGAGGCAATTGTGGATTATATTAATGATTATTGTGAGAAGAATAGTATTTCCAGGTTATCCAATATTTGTCTTCCACCGTTGACAGAACATGTAGTCTATCAATATGAAGCGGAAAATGAGGCATCTGAAATGATGGTTCCGTTAGGTGTTTATGATGATCCGGAACATCAGTATCAAGGAACATTTTTTTCGGATTTTGGCAGACAAAATACAATTATCATTGGTGCTTCACAGATGGGAAAAACAAATGTTTTACAGTTGCTTATCCGATCTTTGGCAGATCATAACAGTCCGGATCAGGTTTCGCTATATATAATGGATTTTGGGTCCATGGTATTGAAATGCTTTGAGAATCTCAAGCATGTTGGAGGTGTGGTACTTGCTGCCGAAGACGAAAAATTGAAAAACCTTTTCAAAATGCTGATGACGGAGATGGATATTCGAAAAACTGCACTTATGAATTTTGGTGTCAGTTCTTATTCGGCTTATAAGGATGCAGGGGGAAAGGACATACCAAAGACATATTTAATTATCGATAATTTTAATGCGTTTAAAGAATTGTATCTTGATAATTATGAGGCAGATTTTATTAAGTTGTGTAGAGATGGTGTGTCGCTGGGCATTTCAGTTATTATAACCAATGCAAGTTCGAATGGAATTGGGTATCGCCATATGTCGAATTTCGAGAATCATATTTGTCTGACCTGTGTAGAATCAACAGAATATTCAAGTATGTTTGACCGATGCAGAATGGAACCAAAATCCGTTCCGGGCAGGGCATTAATAGAGAGCAATCATGTAATATACGAACTTCAGGTTTTCCTGGCATTTGAAGGCGAAAAAGAAATTGAACGTTCCAATGCAATGAAAAATTATATCAATACGGTAAATGAGAAATATGAAAACAGCAAGAAGGTAAAAGTAATACCGGAGATACCACAAAAGCTTGGAAGAAGCTGCTTCAATAGTGAATACAGAGAGAAGGTAGAAGCAAATTATGTTCCGGTAGGATTGGATTTTGCTTCTATTGAACCAGTGACAATTAATCTGAAGGAAGATCAGGAAATTGTTTTTGTGGCAAAGAAAAAAGAAATGTCAATGCCGTTTATGAATAGTTTTATTAATACAATGCTTGTGTATGCAAATGTGGAAATGTATATTATTGACAGCTTTGTTCGGGGAATGAAAAAATTCGCCAATATGCCACAAACGCAGGAGTATACTTTGGACTTGGAACAGTGCGAGACAATTTTTGAGACAATTTCAAATAAATTGCAGGCGAGAAAGGAGAGACTTATTGCAGGTGAAGAAATTCAGGGTGAGCCAACGCAGGTTATAATTATACATAACAAGGATGCCTTTGCGTATATATCAGATACTAAGCCCGTGCGGAAATTATTTGATGAGATAACCAAAGATTACAAAAATTATGGTGTGTTTGTGATTTATGGAGACGTGGAGGATGAAGCTGTTCCATACGGCTCGCCAGACATTTTAAAGCACTTAAAAGATGCAAAGCAAGCGGTTGTATTTGACAATCTTCCGTTAGTAAAGTTATATGATGTTAGTTCCCAATTTGCAAGAAAACATACGAAACCTCTTTTGGAAGATGAAGCATATTGGTTCCGGGGGCCGGAGGTCAAAAAGGTGAAATTAATTACGGAGGATAGTGAAAAGGGGATTTCCTGACAGGGTTGGAGGAACATATTTCTTAATGGAGGAATTATGGTAAAATGAAAAAATTAAGTATACAAATTAAAAAGAATGCATTGCGTTATCTCGCAGCAGTATTCGTGTGGACTTTAGCAATAGCAATGTTGCCGGTAGCAAAGGTACAGGCAGCAGGCTTCAGCGGCAATGGATTTGATATATCAAGCCATAATGGTGTTGTAGACTGGAATCTGATTGCGGATGCAGACATGGATTTCGTGATGATCCGAACCGGATTGGGGCAGGCACCGGATGTAGATGCACAGTTTGAGGCAAATTATAATGGAGCGGTAGACGCGGGGCTGAAAGTCGGTGTCTATCATTTGTGTTGTACCCGGACGCCGGAAGATGCGGTCAAAGAAGCTGAGTTTTGTCTGGAGATTCTTGATGGAAGAGAGTTAGACTATCCGGTTGCGTATGATATGGAACAGGCAGGAACGTTTGCAGGAGGTAAGGCAAATACAACGGCAATAGCAAAAGCTTTTTGCGATACGATTGCAGATGCCGGGTATGAACCAATGATCTATTCATCGGTTTCCTATCTGAACGAACAATTCGATTGGAAAAAGCTGAAGGGCTATAAAGTCTGGGCTGCTGCTTATAGGGAAACGAAGCCGAAATTACAGGTCCCGGTTGATTTATGGCAGTACACAAAAGAAGGCTTTGTGGAGGGAGCCAATACCGATAAAGGACAATGTGATCTTATTTATTCCTACATGGAAGCGACGAGTGTGAAGTTTACCAGGACTTCACTTACTATGAAAAAGAAGACAACGGCACAGGCGAAGATTAAGATGGGACCGGGCGGATGTACGGACTCTAAGACATTTAAATCTTCTAATCCCAAGGTTGTCACAGTAAATAAGAAGACAGGAAAGCTCACGGCGAAAGCAAAAGGAAAGGCAACGATTACCGTCACGACCGGGAGTGGAAAGAAAGCAAAAATGAAAGTTGTTGTGAAGTAGAGAGATTGCTTTGATATGGGATATGAAAAGTAATACGATTGCAGAAGTAAAAAACACCACTTGACATACCTTGAAAAAGAGCGTATTGTATCGGGTGGATATTTCAAATTTAATATTGTAAATTTCTCTTATTCAGAGTGATGGAGATACATAGGATCTGTGAAGTCACGGCAACCCCGTTTCCGAGAGGAACAGGAAGGTGCCAACCTGAGCGAGCAATCGAACAATAAGGGGATTTGATTATCTATATAATTGGTCCGCTTATGAAAGTAAGTGGATTTTTTTTGTGCAAACAAACGGAAGGAGAAAACATGGAAAAATTATTATTTACTTCAGAGTCCGTTACCGAAGGACATCCTGACAAAATGTGTGATGCGATTTCAGACGCAATTTTAGATGCCTGCATGGAGCAGGATCCAATGAGCCGTGTTGCCTGTGAGGCAGCCAGCTGTACAGGATTTGTACTGGTAACCGGAGAGATTACAACCAAAGCACAGCTTGATATTCCATCCATCGTTCGTAAGACAGTAAATGAGATCGGATACAACGATGCAAAGACCGGATTTGACGGAAACACATGTGCCGTAATGGTGGCTTTGGACCAGCAGTCCGCAGATATCGCTATGGGTGTTGATAAGGCACTTGAGGCAAAAGAGGGCGCATTGACCGATGATCTTGACACTGGTGCCGGAGATCAGGGTATGATGTTTGGTTATGCAACAAACGAGACAGAAGAGTTGATGCCTTATCCGATTTCACTGGCTCACAAGCTGGCATTGCAGCTGACCAAGGTGCGTAAAGATGGTACACTTACCTACCTTCGTCCGGATGGAAAGACACAGGTTTCTGTTGAGTATGATGAGGCTGGAAAGCCAAAGAGACTCGAAGCTGTTGTATTATCTACCCAGCATGATGGTGATGTGACACAGGAACAGATTCATGAAGATATCAAGAAATATGTATTTGATCCGATTCTTCCAAAGGATATGATCGATGACAATACCAAGTTCTTTATCAATCCAACCGGACGCTTTGTAATCGGTGGACCTCACGGAGATGCAGGACTTACCGGACGTAAGATTATCGTAGATACTTACGGTGGATATGCACGTCACGGTGGTGGAGCTTTCTCTGGAAAAGACTGTACAAAGGTAGACCGTTCCGCAGCATACGCAGCACGTTATGTTGCAAAGAACATCGTTGCAGCAGGCCTTGCAGAGAAGTGTGAGATTCAGCTTTCTTATGCAATTGGTGTTGCACAGCCGACTTCTGTCATGGTTGATACCTTTGGAACAGGCAAGATCGCAGATGACAAGCTGGTAGAGATCGTAAGAGAGAACTTTGATCTTCGTCCTGCAGGAATCATTAAGATGCTTGATCTGCGCAGACCGATTTATCGTGGAACTGCAGCATACGGACATTTTGGACGTACCGATCTGAACCTTCCATGGGAAGCAACAGATAAGGTGGACGTATTAAAGAAATATTTATAGTTCATGAGTTTATGAAAAGTTTACATACTTTTGGAATAAAGAATGTTATAATAAGGCACAGGAGACAATCCTGTGCCTTTTATAATGCACTATATATAAAGGAGCAATTCATGAAGATAAAGACAAAATTAATTATTGCATTTTGCATCATTATATTTGTACCGATACTTTTGGCGACAGCGACGGCTGTAGGTTTCTGCAATTTTCAGGCGCATGCGATCGAGGAGACATACGGTATTAAGAACACAGATGCATACAGTGTGATCAACTCTGTCCAGCTGTTGAACCGGTATACGGTAGCTGATTTTCAGAAAATACAAAAGAAGATACAAAAAAATGCCGATGAACTTGTGAACATGACGTATCTGCAGGAGTTGAATGAGGAATTAAAACAGAAGTATTCCTATCTGATCATTCGAAGAGGCGGCCAGTTGTATTATAATGGTGGCAGCGATAATCAGATTGTTGTCGATTCCCTTCCCGATTACGGCTCAACAGGATCCGAGGCGGGAGTAGGAACTTATATTGACAGCGATGATGAGATTCTGGTAAAACAGGTAGATTTCAAATTGACTACAGGGGAAGAGGCAACTGCCTTTATCATTACTTCCCTGAAGGGAACCGTGCCGGAAGTACGGCAGACAATTGTAGGTGGGATTATCTCGATTGTCATTATTTTGCTTTTGACGGCTTTTATGATGATCATTTGGATATACCGCAGCATGATTACACCAATTAAAAAGTTGCAGGTTGCAGCGGAGAATATTAAAGAAGGCAACCTGGATTTTTCCATGGATGTGAAAGCGGATGATGAGATCGGTGAACTTTGTGTTACGTTTGAGGAGATGCGTCAACGTCTGAAAGATAACGCAGAAGAGAAACTTAATAATGAGCGGGAAAACAAAGCACTCATCAGTAATATTGCACATGATTTAAAGACTCCGATTACTGCAGTCAAAGGATACGCAGAAGGTATCATGGATGGTGTGGCAAATACCCCGGAAAAACTGGATAAATATATTCGCACGATTTATAATAAAGCAAACGAGATGGATATACTTATCAATGAACTGACCTTATATTCAAAAATTGATACGAACCGTATTCCGTATGATTTTGCAAAAATCAATGTGTGTGAATATTTCAAAGACTGCGTGGAGGAAATCGGGCTTGATCTTGAAGCAAAAGGTATCGGTCTGTCCTATTTTAATTATGCCACCGCAGATACTATGATCATCGCAGATCCGGAGCAACTCCGTCGTGTGATCAACAACATTATTGGAAATTCTGTGAAATATATGAATAAGACGGAGAAGTTCATCAACATTCGTATCAAGGATGTCGGGGACTTCATACAGGTAGAAATCGAAGATAACGGACGGGGCATTGCGCAAAAAGACCTGCCGTACATTTTTGACCGGTTTTACCGCACGGATGCATCCCGCAATTCTGCGACGGGCGGAAGCGGAATCGGTCTGTCGATCGTAAAGAAAATTGTTGAGGACCACGGTGGAAAAATCTGGGCAACCAGCAAAGAGGACAGTGGCACAACAATGTATTTTGTTATTCGCAAATATCAGGAGGTAGCAAATGAGTAGAATTTTAATTGTAGAAGATGAAGTGGCGATTGCAGATTTAGAGAAGGATTATCTGGAACTCAGCGGCTTTGAAGTTGAAATTGAAAATGATGGAAAAAGCGGATTGGAGAGGGCCTTAAACGAAGATTTTGATCTGTTTATTCTAGATTTGATGTTGCCGGAAGTGGATGGCTTTGAAATCTGCAAGCAGATTCGCGAGAAGAAGAATACGCCGATCCTTATGGTATCAGCCAAGAAGGATGATATTGATAAAATCCGTGGACTGGGTCTGGGGGCAGATGATTATGTCACCAAGCCATTTTCACCAAGTGAATTGGTTGCACGTGTGAAGGCGCATCTTGCACGTTATGAGAGACTGATCGGAAGCAATACCGTAGAGAATGATATTGTTGAGATCCGCGGAATCAAAATTGACAAGACAGCGCGTCGTGTATGGGTAAATGGTGAGGAGAAACAGTTTACAACGAAGGAATTCGATCTGCTTACTTTCCTTGCGGAAAATCCGAATCATGTATTTACAAAGGAAGAATTGTTCCGTAAAATCTGGGATATGGAATCTATTGGAGACATTGCAACTGTTACAGTACACATCAAGAAGATTCGTGAAAAAATTGAGATGAATACCAATAAACCACAGTATATCGAAACAATCTGGGGAGTTGGTTACCGATTCAAACTGTAAAGGGAAAAAGTTATGAAAATAGGGGAAGTTGAAAAAGACAGCAATCTTATTGTTAAAGTGTTTTCGAAGATGATGAAAGATGGCGAAGAGGTAAGAAGTCCAAAGTCACTGGATTTCCCGGTAAAGATACAAAAAGTGTATCCTACGGGTTTGGCAGTGGATGAAATCCGAACAGTAGTCCCTGCGGGGGACAACGGAGAAGAGAGTACATTTACAGTCGCTTTTGATTCTCCAAACGTGCTGATCGATCTGTATTTGTTGAAAGATGATATGCCACCAGTTGTGTGGGAAGATATCACAATCAAGAAAGCAAAAGGTGATAATGGATATTGTCATGTCATTATACCGAGCAAAGATGGAACGAAAATGAACCGTCGGCATGCTTACCGACTGGAAATCCATGCGCCGGCGAATATCTATATCGGTCAGTCGACCGAACAGGTTGGAGGAATGGTCAGGGATGTATCAGCAACAGGGTTTGCTATAATTATCAATAAAGATGGCATCAGTAGGGGAGAGGCTGTGCGGGCAGAGACGGTTAATCAGGAGTTGGAGATGCCTCTGGTTGGTGTCTGTGTGCGGAAAAAGATGATTGCCAAAGATAAGTTCCTGTATGGGTGTAAACTAAAATATGAAGATCCACATTTGCGCAAATTTATCAACGAAAAACAACGGGCGCGCATGAAGACAGAATAGAAGAAAATGGCAAGGAGAAACTGCATGGAAGAGCAGAAGGAAACCGTACACAAAAGACGTGTGCGTTATAAAGGAAAATATCCAAAGAAATTTGAGGAAAAATATAAGGAACTGAATCCGGAAAAATATCAGGATACGATCGCCCATGTGATTCAAAAAGGAAATACACCGGCAGGAATGCATATTTCCATTATGGTAAAGGAAATTATTAACTTTTTAAATATTCAGCCGGGAGAGACCGGATTTGATGCCACGCTTGGTTATGGCGGACATACCAAGGCCATGTTGCAGCAGTTGCAGGGGAAGGGACACATGTATGCGACGGATGTGGACCCTATCGAGTCCGCAAAGACGAAAAAGAGACTTGCAGATGCAGGTTTTGGTGAGGATATCCTCACAATCAAACTGCAGAACTTTTGCACGATTGATGAGATTGCAAAGGAGGCCGGAGGCTTTGATTTCATATTGGCCGATTTAGGTGTTTCTTCGATGCAGATTGACAACCCGGAGAGAGGCTTTTCCTTTAAAGTAGATGGCCCCCTGGATCTGCGATTGAATCCGGAAAAGGGAATCAGTGCAGCGGAACGCCTCGATCATATTTCCAGAGAAGAACTGGCAGGAATGTTGGATGAGAACTCGGATGAACCATATTGTGAAGAACTGGCAAAAGCAATCACCGATGAGATCCGAAAAGGAAATCGTATTGATACGACAACCAAACTTCGTCAGGTGATAGAAAAAACACTGGATTTTCTTCCGGAAAAGGAAAAGAAAGATACGATTAAAAAAACATGCCAGAGGACTTTCCAGGCATTGCGTATTGATGTGAACCGGGAATTTGAAGTACTTTATGAATTTATGGAGAAACTTCCGGATGCATTGAAACCGGGTGGACGTGTGGCGATACTTACTTTCCATTCCGGTGAGGACAAATTGGTAAAACGTGCATTAAAGGAAGGTTTCCGTGAAGGAATTTACAGTGATTATTCGAAGGACGTGATCCGACCGTCTGCACAGGAATGTGCGCAGAATGGGCGCGCGCGTTCCACAAAAATGCGCTGGGCCGTTCGCGTATAGAGTCAGAAGATGCTGCAATTGGCATCTTTTGGCTCTTTTATTTTTTGCTTTTTATATTTCGTTTTCCACATTTTTCTGCTTGCGCAAAGAGACGCAGTAAGTTATAATACAGTCGTTATATGACTGACGGAATGAGTGGAGAACCACGTGGAGTATAACAGGAAGAAAGCAATGTCTCGTCGAGACATCGCAGGCGTGCTTCGGAGAAGCACCGCAATTGCCGACCGTCTGGGCAACAAAAGAAGCCTGGAGGGTCTTTTTTTGTATCAAATCAAAAACACGATTCCCTGGACTTGACAAATTACATATATTAGTATAACCTATCGGTGGTTAGACGAAACTAACGTATGGCAATTATGCAATCAATTTTATAGAAGGAGGAACACCATGTTAGAAATGAAAGAATGGGATGGATTTGAAGGACGTCTTTGGAAAGAAGAAATTAACGTTCGTCAGTTCATTCAGGACAACTACACCCCATATGATGGAAACGAGGATTTCCTCGCTGGACCAACAGAGGCAACAGATAAGCTTTGGGGAGCATTACAGAAGTTACAGAAAGAGGAGCGCGCAAAGGGTGGCGTTCTTGACATGGAGACAGAGGTTGTAACAGGTATTACAGCTTATGGTCCGGGATATATTGATGAGTCTTTAAAGGATTTAGAGACAATCGTAGGTTTACAGACAGACAAACCATTAAAGCGTGCATTTATGCCTTATGGTGGAATCAAGATGGCTGTTCAGGCATGTGAGACATACGGATATCAGGTAAGTGACAAGTTAAAGGAGATCTTTACCAAGTATCATAAGACACATAATACAGCTGTATTCGATGCTTACACACCAGAGATGATGAAAGTACGTCACAATAAGATCTTAACAGGTTTGCCGGATACATACGGACGTGGACGTATTGTTGGTGATTATCGTCGTGTCGCTTTATACGGTATCGATCATCTCATCGAGGAGAAGAAGAAGGATAAGGCAAACTGTGGCTGCGGTGAGATGACAGACAATGTGATCCGTTTAAGAGAAGAGATCGCAGAGCAGATTAAATGCTTAGAGGATATGAAGAAGCTTGCAGAGATCTATGGATACGATATTTCAAGACCTGCAACAAACGCAAAGGAAGCTGTACAGTGGTTATACTTCGGATACCTTGCAGCAATCAAGACACAGAACGGTGCAGCAATGTCCGTTGGACGTGTTTCTACTTTCCTGGATATCTACTTCGAGAGAGATTTAAAGAAGGGTATTATCACTGAGCAGGAAGTACAGGAATTAGTTGATCACTTTACAATGAAGCTTCGTATGGTGAAGTTTGCACGTATTCCTTCTTACAACCAGCTGTTCTCAGGTGACCCGGTATGGGCAACACTTGACGTTGCAGGTACAGGTGTAGACGGACGTTCTATGGTTACAAAGTCCGACTTCCGTTTCCTGCATACATTAGAGAATATGGGACCGGCTCCGGAGCCAAACCTTACCGTATTATATTCTTCCAGACTTCCACAGGCATTCAAGGATTATGCAGCACGTATCTCTATCGATACAAGCTCTATCCAGTACGAGAATGATGACGCTATGAAGCCTGTATGGGGCGATGATTATGCAATCTGCTGCTGTGTATCTGCTACACAGACAGGTAAGGAGATGCAGTTCTTCGGTGCCCGTGCAAACCTTGCAAAGTGTCTCCTTTACGCAATCAACGGTGGTGTGGATGAGAAGACAGGTCAGCAGGTCGGACCTGATTACAAGCCGATCACATCTGAGTACCTTGATTACGATGAAGTTATGGAGAAGTACGACAAGATGATGGACTGGTTAGTAGATATTTATGTAAATACCTTAAACCTGATCCAGTATATGCATGACAAATATTACTATGAAGCAGCAGAACTTTCTCTGATGGATACTGATCTGAAGAGAACGTTCGCAACCGGTATTGCAGGATTTTCACACGTAATCGATTCTCTTTCTGCAATCAAGTACGCAAAGGTTAAAGTTATCCGTGACGAGAACGGAATTGCAAAAGACTTCGAGATCGAGGGAGACTTCCCAAGATACGGTAACGATGATGACCGTGCCGATGATATCGGAGTATGGCTGTTACAGACATTCATGGATAAGTTAAAGAAGCATCACACTTACCGTGATTCTGAACCAACAACTTCTATCCTTACAATTACTTCTAACGTTGTATATGGTAAAGCTACAGGAGCAATGCCAGATGGACGTAAGGCAGGCGAGCCACTTTCACCGGGAGCGAACCCAAGCTACGGCGCAGAGAAGAGTGGACTTCTTGCTTCCCTGAACTCTCTGACAAAGATTCCATATGAGTGGGCACTTGATGGTATTTCCAATACACAGACCATCAACCCTGGTGCACTTGGAAATGAAGAGGGCGAGCGTATCGACAACCTTGTAAACGTAATGGATGGATACTTCGATCAGGGAGCACATCATCTGAACGTAAACGTATTTGGTAAGGAGAAACTTATCGACGCTATGGAGCATCCGGAGAAAGAAGAGTACGCAAACTTCACAATCCGTGTATCTGGTTACGCTGTTAAGTTCATCGATCTTACTAAGGAACAGCAGATGGACGTAATCGCACGTACCTGTCACGATCATATGTAATATGATCTAAGGGGTCACGAGAGTTGCGAAGCAACAGAGTAATTCGTAGATCATATCCGTTGGAATGAATAAGAAATCAGGGTTAATACATGAATGAATATTTGTGTATTAGCCCTGTTTTTATGATATAATTTGCATATACTAATGAAATGGTAATTCGTTACTTTTATTGGTTTGGCTAAAAAACGAGGTAAAACAATGCTAGGAAATATACATTCTATAGAAACATTTGGTTCCGCAGACGGTCCAGGTGTACGCTATCTGATTTTTTTAAAGGGCTGCAATATGCGCTGCAAATACTGTCATAATCCCGATACCTGGGCAAAAACCGAGGGGGAAATGAAAAGCGCAGAGGAAATTTTACAACAGGCGCTGCGGTATCAAAGATACTGGGGCAAAAAAGGCGGCATCACAGTAAGTGGTGGAGAAGCACTTTTACAGATCGACTTTTTGATCGAACTGTTTACGCTTGCCAAGGAAAAGGGCGTGAATACCTGTCTGGATACTTCTGGAAACCCGTTTACACGAGAAGAACCTTTTTACTCCAAGTTTGAAAAACTGATGGAAGTGACAGATCTGTTCATGCTCGATATCAAAGAAATTGATGATGAGGAGCACAAGAAGCTGACTGGGCAGACAAACAAAAATATCCTGGATATGGCAACCTGTTTATCTGACCATGGAAAGCATATGTGGATTCGTCACGTATTGGTACCGGGAATTACCGATGATGAGGGACAGTTACAGCGTTTGCGTGCATTTATTGACACCTTGAAAACGGTAGATCGTGTGGAGATTCTTCCGTATCATACGCTTGGTGTATTCAAGTGGAAAGAACTTGGAATCCCATATGCATTGGAAGATGTAGAGCCGCCGACAAAGGAGCAGGTAGAACACGCTAAAGAAATTATTATACCAGGATATAAGGAAAACTAGAGAAGATATGACACAACCGGAAATTATATACGAGGATGAGGCCATTCTTGTCTGTCACAAGCCAGCAGGTGTTGCAACGCAGACGAAACGCCTCGGACAGAAAGATATGGAGAGCATATTAAAAAATTATATTGCAGCGAATAACCGGAAGGCTGGCAGAACACAGCCACCGTATATCGGGATTGTGCACCGCCTGGATCAGCCGGTGGAGGGTGTGATGGTATATGCCAAAACACCGCAGGCTGCGGCAAAATTATCTGCGCAGGTGAAAAAACGTTTTATGGGGAAACACTATTATGCGCTTGTGCAGCTTCCAGAGGGGAAACAGACCATGGAAGAAATCAGATTAGGTTCAAAGGGAACGTTGGACAATGAGATTGCTTTTGATGCAAAGAAAAATGTATCCACAGTTATGTCGCAGAAAACGAAAGAAACAAAACATGCCTGTCTGGATTACAAGGTTGTTGCACAGAGAGGACAAAAGCTGTTGCTGGACATTACACTTCATACCGGCCGGCATCATCAGATCCGTGTGCAGCTGGCACATGCAGGAATTCCGATTGTGGGAGATACCAAATATGGAAGATATCCGGAAAAACAGCTTGGATTATGTTCCTACCGGATTACTTTTGAACATCCGGTCAGTGGTACAGAAATGGATTACAGAATTGTTCCGGAAAATGCGGAAATCTGCGCTTTTTTGGAGGAGGGGAAAAAGTATAAATCTTGACAAAAACAAGGGTTTGTCATACTATATATTTAAGTATTATAGTCTGTTAACCAGATACAAAAAGGATTGCGGGGGGGGAGTAATCCATGATTGATAAATATTATAATGGAGTAATTGAACAGGTATATAACCGTGTTGGAAAAACAGAGAGGAACATTGTTATGGCAAGTTATAGCAATGATTTCTCAATAGAAAATTTGGAAACGATAAAGCGTTATCAGGCAAATGATGATAGCGTTTTTTTTGCTTGGCACGAGTTTGGATACCGTGAACTGGCTGGGGCATATGAACCTTTTTTGGATACAATTTGCAATATGTTTCGGAAATACCAGAAGGGGGATTTTGATACATTTCTTGCGGAGTGTGGTGTATACGAGCTGCAGAGAGAGGTGTTTCGAAGCTATTATGAGAGTGGAATCTGTGAAAGGGAAGAAGGGGTTCTGCTCAACGAAGTAGAATATGAGCAGGGCCGTATGACAGAAGCAATTGCAGCAATGTTGAAAGCACTGGCAAAAACACATCCGATAGTGTTGGTAATTAACCGTTTTCAGATGGCCAGCCGGAGCGCATTTGAGCTTGTTTATGCGCTGATCACTAAGCCGGATTCGAATATTGGACTGGTTCTTGGCGTAAATGAGTCGACAGGACGATGGGAATCAATTGCAGAAGTCTGGGATGGCATTGTAGAGAGTCTCGAAGATCGCAGTCAATTGTATCATATTGGATCATCCAACCGTCGTAGAACGGAATTAAAAGAGGAAATTACAATAGGGGAAGGATATACAGACAATGTATATGTGGATGAAAACTATGAAGAAAGTCTGCAGAAAGTTGCGAATATTGTAGAGTTCCTTGATTATGACCAGGCAAAACGTTATTTTCAGGGTGTTGAACATAAGATAAAATTCGAAGATGCACAGATGGAAGATTCCTGCAAGCGGATGTTCTATCTTTTATATGCAAGAACATCTATTTTGCTTGGAGAATTATCGAAGGCATTGGAACTGGTTTCGGAAGCAACACATATGATTCCGGCGGAAAATGAGTTTTTGTATCGTTCGCAATGTGATTTCCTTCGTGCAACCTGTTACATGTATCAGGGAAAGCTTGAGAAGGCAGAAAAATATGCGAATCTCTCATATGGACGGGCGATGGAAAGCGAAGATGCCAAGCAGGTATTCCGAGCAGCGTTGTTGAAAGTAATGGCGAAAATGTCCGGATGGTACAATATCTTTTTCTGTGTGCAGGACATTCCAATAGAAGCAGAACTTATTGAAAAACTGATGCAATATGGCTACTGGAACCATCTGGCACATATTTATATTTATGCATACGACAATCATCCGAAAGTTGTAGCGAAAGCATATCGTTCGGAAGCAGCACTCTTTTATTTTAGTAAGGGTGTGGATTTGGCAAAGAAAATTGGAAACGAGCAGCTGGTATATGATGCGTATCAGAAAAATATCATGCTTGCATCTACCAATGGAATGAACGAAATTGCATTGTTATATTCGGTACGGACTTATGAGTTCATGAAATCCAGAGGAGATTTTCATATTGGAAGACTGACTTCGGGAATTGGTTACAATCTGAGTGCCATGGGAAAAAACCAGATTGCAGAAAAGTATTTTGACCGGGCAATCGAGATATTTTACGAGTTGCGTCTGCCGGAAGACATTGCAGAGGTATATTATAATCGCTCACTGAACTATATTATGCAGGAACATTATGCAGAAGCAGAACATGATCTTTTGAGTGCAATGAAGGTGATTGAAAAACTGCATCTGAACAGTCTGCGCGTATGCAATTTGTCAAAATTATATGCGTTGCTGGCACTGGTGGGAATTTCACAGAAGGATCGATTTACCTGTGAGCGCTATATGTTAAGTTGCCGACAGTTTTTAAATTATATCATTGAAAAAGAAAAGAAAAACCAGCATGAAGAAATTATTCATGATTATGCAAAATGCGACGATGACATGTTTCTTTATACATTTGCACAGGCACTCTTAAATCAACACGATGGCAATCTTGAAGGAGCATATGAGAATTTTGAGAGAGCAGAACATTTTCTGACCAGGGCAGAGGGAAATCAGTTTTTCAGTTATCGTATTTTTCGGCGTGCAAGAATGAATCTGTTCAAACAGATGGGACGAAGTCAATTATATGAGAGAGAAGAAGAACTGCTTCGTCAGCATGAAGAGATGTGTCAGGAGATGGCGGGTTCCGTACAGATGGACATGTTAAAAGAAATTGATCCTGGAGATGAAAGTAGCTCTTGCAGAATTTCGGATGCATGCATCGAAACTTTGGTTAAGCAGGAAGGATTGGCGAGAGATTTCCAGAGCACAAAGAGACAGATGGAGTTCCTTTCCACATGGCAGAAACTGATTGATGTGACAAATCAGAAAGTTCCGGTCATGGTGCAGAATGCAATCACATGTTTTATCAATCATTTTAATCTGGATTGTGCGCTGTATATTTGTTATCAGGATCGTAATCCGAATGTTTTATATAATGATACCGGGCGGAACATGAGCCCGGAAATACTACGGGGAATTAATCGATCTATTAAAGAATATCCACAAGGATTTGTTGTTTCAAAAATTGGAGAGGGCTTTTTGGAGCATCAGGATATAATTTCTTATTTCGGAGTAGACGATGTCTGTTCATTTGTGGCAGTTCCGTTTATGAAGAATGGAACGCTTACCAGCCTTCTGATCACCTATGTTCGAATGAAGGATAATTGGCATGGCTCGATTGAACGTTATATGCTCAACGAGGATGATTTGAATATTTATCAGCTTCTTTTCCGGGAGATGGAATATTCTATCAATCGAATTGAGGCTTATGAGAAAGCGTATGAGATGAATCGTAAGCTTCAGGCAGCAGCGGTTACAGATATGCTGACCGGAATCTATAACCGTGCAGGAATGTATCAGCAGCTTGGCAGAATGGAAGAACAGTTAAAGGGAACAGCAACAGGTCGGGATATCGGACTGATGTTTATCGATCTGGATAATTTTAAGCATTACAACGATACGTATGGGCATGATGTCGGCGATCTGATTCTCAAAGAGATGGCAGTTATTTTCAAAGAAGTCAGCCTTGGAAAAGGATTTGTCAGTCGTTTTGGTGGTGACGAATTTATCATTATTCTTGAAACCAACGAAAAAGATGCGCTTGAGAAGATAGCAAAGGATATCTATGCAAGAATCAATGAAACTGAAGGATTTAAAAAACAGATTGAAGAGTATCTAGGTCATGAAATCACGGTAGATGCAGGCCGCCTGATCACATGCTCTATTGGTATTGCCAGTGCGGAGAATGTGCGCAGCGAGGATGAAATCAATGAACTGATCCGCAGAGCGGATGATCTGCTGTATACAGTGAAAATGGGAGAAAAGGGACACTATAAATTTTTATGAAAATGAAATTGCCGGAAAATGTTAATCGAATCATTCATCGTCTGCAAAAAGAAGGGTATGATGCATATGCCGTAGGCGGATGCGTCAGAGATACGCTTCTGGGACGGGAACCAAAAGATTGGGATATTACAACTTCTGCAAGGCCGGAAGCTGTAAAGTCTTTATTTTCCCATACTATTGACACAGGAATTCAGCATGGAACGGTAACAGTAATGCTCGATCATGTGGGCTATGAAGTGACCACATATCGGATTGACGGTGAGTATGAGGACAGCAGGCATCCGAAGGAAGTAATCTTTACCAGAAATCTGGTGGAAGATTTGAAGCGCCGGGATTTTACAATCAATGCGATGGCATATAATGATGAATCCGGTCTTGTTGATGTTTTCGAAGGGGAACAGGATCTGAAGAAAGGTGTTATTCGTTGTGTGGGTAATGCACATGACCGTTTTGGAGAGGACGCACTTCGCATGTTGCGGGCGGTGCGCTTTGCAGCGCAGCTTGGTTTTTCCATCGAAGAACAGACGAAAGCAGCCGTGGCAGATTTGGCACTGACACTTTCAAAAGTAAGTGCGGAGCGGATTCAGATGGAACTCGTGAAACTTTTGACTTCGGCAAATCCGCAAGAGATGCGGGAAGTATACGAACTTGGACTGAGCCGTGTGTTTTTACCGGAATTTGACCGGATGATGGAGACACCACAGCACAATAAACATCACATGTATACAGTGGGCGAACATACGATTCATGCAATGAAAGCGATTCCTGCGGACAGAGTATTACGTCTTGCCGTTTTGTTCCATGATATTGCCAAACCGCTTTGTATTACCACCGATGAGGAAGGACAGGATCATTTCAAAGGACACCCGCAGGAAGGTGCCAAAATGACAAAAGAGATTCTTCGCCGCCTCAAGTTTGATAATGACACGATCGGTCATGTCGCTCTGTTTGTGCGTTATCACGATGACCGGCCGGTGCTTACCGCCACGAACGTACGACGGATAATGAGCCGCATCGGTGAGGAAAACATGAAGGGACTTCTGGCGGTAAAACGTGCAGATACATTGGGACAAAGCATGTATCACCGCGAAGAAAAACTTGCCTATATCGATATGATGGAACAACTGTATCGGCAGGTGCTTCGGGAGCAGCAGTGTGTCAAAAAAGGTGATCTTGCATTGAATGGTCGGGATCTTATTCACATGGGCATGCAGCCAGGAAAGCAGCTTGGTGCGGTTTTGGATGGATTGTTTGAACTTGTGCTCGAACATCCGGAATGGAATACAAGAGAGCGACTGGAGAAAGAAGCGCATATTTTAATGACCCGTCTCATATGATAGCAACACAGTATGTCATATGGGAGGGGTTTTTTTGTATAATCAGTCGGAGGCACTGTTGGAACAGTACGATCTTGATATAAAACAGATCACAAAAGGAAGAGGTGCATATATCTGCGATACCAGTCAGGGAATGAAGCTGTTGATGCCCTTCCGGGGATCGAAAGAACGGGCGGCTTTTTTGAGAGAAGTTTTACAGTATTTGCAGGAAGAAGGGGTTGGCACGGAACAGATCTGCCTGACGAAAGAGGGGGAGGCATCCGTTGAAGATGAATATGGGAAACGTTACTGGCTGAAGGATATGATTTCTGGAAGTGAGTGCCGGACAGGAATAGAAAATGATCTGCAACAGTCCGTGATCCTGCTGGCGCATCTGCATCGGAAACTGGCGGCCTGTTCGTTGACAGTCCCTGCATTTATGAAAATCGAGCGTAATGAACCGGGTAACATTTGTCAGAGACATTACCGGGAACTGGTAAAAGTAAAAAATTATGTTCATGGGAAAAAAAGCAAAAATGAATTTGAACGTCATTTTTGGGAACAATATCCGCATTACATACAAGAAGCCAAAAGAGCGATGCAGCTTCTTACGGAGGTAAAAGAGGCACCGGACAGTTTGCTGTGCCATGGAGACTTTAACCAGCATAACGTGGTACATGGACCGGAGGGGATTCAGATTATTAATTATGAAAACATGTCGTGCAATTTGCAGATTGCGGATCTGGCAAACTTTCTTCGCAAAATGCTCGAGAAAAATCATTGGGATCAGGGAATGGGAATGCGCCTGATGGAGATCTACGACCGGGAACGGCAGATTTCCAAAGAAGAGAGACAGATGCTGGCGGTAATTCTTCTGTTTCCGGAAAAATTCTGGAAAATTTCCAATCATTACATAAATTCGCACAAGGCATGGGTATCGGAACGGGATATTGAGAAAATGAAACGGATGATTGAGTTAGAATCGGCGCGAAGTATCTTTTTGGAGAAGTTATTTCAAAATAATTAAGAATCATGTATACTAATGATATGAATAAAAAACAGATACAAAAGACAATACAATATATGATCTGCGCGGTGTTTTTGCTGGTGTCAGTAATGTTGACCGGGTGCGGAAAGGAGACCGTGGAAGAGGATGGAATGACATATTTTCATCACTCCATTGCCGACCAGACAGAAGCGGATACGCAGGAGACACAACAGCAGGAAGTTTATCTCATTACGGGTATCGATCAGACGGAAGAAAGTCTGCGCCTTTACCGTTATGCCAATGGAATGGAGTACCGCTTTTATTATGGTACAGGCACACAGTTTTTTGACAAATACGGAAACCGTTCCACCATGGCGGCATTTCCTTTGGGGTCACTTGTGACGATCGGGGAACAGACGATGGATGGAACGCTATCCGAGGTACAGTTGTCGGATGAGGCATGGGTGTATGAGGATATCACGCGTTTTTCCGTGAATGAAGAGAAAAACATGCTCATGATCGCGGACCGCAAATACCGCTATAAGGACAATACCTATGTGTTTTCCGGGGATGAAAAAGTGGATATGACAGACATCCGGCAGGGAGATACCCTTACGGTTGTCGGCATAGATAAGCAAATCCTTTCCGTAAACATTACGACCGCACAGGGAACACTTGCATTAAAGAATACGTCTCTGTTCGAAGGAAGCTTTCTGCAGCTTGGTAAGAAAATCTTTACGGAGATCACACCGGATCTGACATTGCAGGTGCCGGAAGGAAAATATACGCTGACGGTTGCAAACAATGGATGGGGTGGGAGCAAAAAGATTAAGATCAAGCGGGGAAAAACCACAATAGTCGATCTGAATGAGCTAAAAGGTGAAGGTCCACAGTATGGAAAAATAAAATTTTCAATCGATGTGGAAGATGCTCTGCTGCTTGTGGATGGCAAACAGACAGAGACCGGGAAAACGCTGAAACTGACCTATGGCTCCCATACCGTAACCGTGTATGCGGACGGTTATGATGCGTGGAAGCGGAATTTGTATGTAAATTCACCGGAAGCTACGATCATTATTAAACTCAACGATGAGGAAGACAGTGAATCTTCCGGAACATCCACAAGTAAGAACAGTGAGAGCAGCCAAAGCAGTACAACTGCAAATTCACAGCAGGAAAATTCACAGAGCAGTCAGCAGTCGCAGAGCACGGAGAATACGACGAGTGAGAGTAAGAAAAGCGAAAGTGAAAAACGTGATGATGAGCTGGATGTATTGAAGGATTTGTTGTCCAGTTTGTATAATACGAGCACCAATGTGTCAAAATGACGATTTTTCTGCACTATTTTTGTATGTTTTTCAAGCCTTAAAAGCCCTAAAATATGGCATTTTTCCTTGACAAACAGTAGGAAAACAAGTATAAATAGATTTGTAAGTAATTTGAGAGAAGGAACTCGAATTATATAATATAGAATCCATAGGAGGAATTTTGACATGAACAAAGCAGAGTTAGTTGCAGCTGTAGCTGAGAAGGCTGAAATCTCGAAGAAAGACGCAGAGGCAGCCGTTAAGGCATTTACAGATGTTATTGCTGAAGAATTAAAGAAGGGTGAGAAGGTACAGTTAGTAGGATTCGGTACATTCGAGGTATCTGAGAGAGCTGCTAGAGTTGGTAGAAATCCACAGACAAAGCAGGAGATTAAGATTCCAGCTTCTAAGGCACCTAAGTTTAAGGCTGGTAAGGCTTTAAAGGATTCTTTAAACTAATTTAGGCCATAAGCAGGTGGAGCCCATTATGTGGCTCCACTTTTTTCTATCAGGAGAAAGAATATGAGATTAGATAAGTTTTTAAAAGTATCCCGACTCATTAAACGCCGCACAGTAGCGAATGAAGCCTGTGATGCGGGACGTGTCATGGTCAATGGAAAACCGGCCAAGGCATCCACCAACGTGAAAGTCGGAGATGAGATTGAAATTCTTTTTGGACAGAAATCGGTCAAGGTTCGTGTTTTAGACATTCAGGATACGACCAAGAAAGAAGAAGCAAAAGATTTATTTGAATATGTGTCATAAGTAAAGGGGCCTTCTAATATAGTAAAACTATAGGAGGTCTTTTTTATGGAAGAGAAGGCAATTACACACCAGCACAAGATGATGCTGAACAATCGGCACAGCGGAAGTTTTACCGGAATACTAGATGTATTATCTTTTGATGTGAATGAAATTTTACTTGAAACGGAACTCGGAATGCTTCACATCAAAGGCAAAGATCTTCATGTGAACCGTCTGAACCTGGAAAAAGGAGAGGTGGATATCGATGGACAGGTAGATGCCCTCAACTATTCTCAGGTACCGGGAATCGGGAAAAAAGGCGGAATGCTCGGAAAGCTGTTTTCCTGATGCAGCCGGTATCCGGACTTGAGGTGGAAGTGATGCTGTTTGTTCAGGCGATACTTGCAGGCGCAGGCCTGTTTATGGTTTATGATGTGCTGCGGGTCATACGGCGCATTTTTGTCCATGGAATCATCTGGATATCCATTGAGGATGCACTGTATTGGATCGTCAGTGGATTCTGGATTTTTCTGCGCATTTGCCGGGTGAATGATGGCATTATAAGAGGATATATGATCATTGCGTGTCTGGCGGGAGCTGCATTGTATTATACCGTTTTCAGCAGGCCTGTAATGCACCAGATCACAAAAATCATCCGATATGTAAAAAAGCAATTGAAAAAAGTGAAGAATGTGGCTACAATAAGAAGAGATAAAAGGAAAGCAACGAAATCGGAGAAGAAAAATGAGCGCTAAAAAAAGAAGACGTAGGAACGCCGGTACCGTAAGCATTACAATTATCGTACTCGCATTTCTTGCAGTTATGACTGTACAAATATGTAAATTGAAGCAAAAGGACAGTGATTACCAGGCGAAGGAAGCGGAACTTCAGCAGGAGAAGCAGGATGAGACGCAGAGATCTTCGGAGCTGGATGATCTTGAGGAATACATGAAGTCCTCGCAGTATATTGAGGATGTAGCGAAAAGTAAGCTTGGCCTTACCTACAAAAACGAAATTATCTTTAAGGAAAAGGAAGATTAGAGAAAGAATTTGGGCAGACCAGATTCTTTCTTTTTTTATGTTCTTCATCCTGCGTGACCTCCCTCGAATCGGCAGCGGGGAGAGGTTTTGACGAAAACTTTTTAAAAAACCGCCGTAAAAATGACAAGTATTTTCAGGCATGTCCCGTATAATCCCTCCATGAAAAATGAATCGTCATTATGTGGAGGTGTGAAATGAATACAAAAAAGAAATGGATGGATGTTATGGCGAAAATCGGTTACGGAGGCATGGGGGTGGTTTGTTCCCTGATCTGTATTATGGGATATTATCCGTTGCTTCCGGCTTTTTATGGTGCATGCTGTCTGGAACAGAAACGAACACTCTTATTGTACATAGGGATGTTTGCAGCTATGGGATATACAATGTCGCCGGGGGCAATGGTAAAATATTTGTTCATACTTTTGGTGGCAGGTGCGGGCATTCGCTTTTATATGTGGGCAAACCGCAAATGTGCCGGATGGATTGCGGGTATCATTGGCGGAATATGTACCATTGTAATGAACTGTTCCGGAATGCTGTTTGCAACGATTGAACAGCGGGAACTGATTCTTGGATTGTGCGAGGGCGTGACGGTGTGTGGTCTGACCGTGCTGTTTCATTACTTTCTGCAAATGTCTTCGGAACTTGGAAAAGTGTTCGCGGCACCATTTTTGCAGAGAGAGGTCGCCGTGATGCAGACCGCAGGAGGATATGACAGCGGTAGAATGCATGCGTTTGCGGAGGCGGTCGATGAACTTTCGGTGGCTTTTGCGGCAGTTGGAAAGAAAGAAGAAATGTCCAGTCACGAGAGTGTGGCAGTTTTACAGGAAGAGATTACGACAAAAATGTGCAGTAGTTGCGATGCCTGTGCAATCTGCTGGGGAGCAGCAAAACATGTATATGCGAAAAAAATACAACAGATGCTTCAGGCAGTGATGGCGCATAATTCCAAGGAGGATATTATACAAAGCAATTATATGGAAAACTGTCCCTGTTATCGGGGTATGGTGGAGGAGGCCGTGTGGGCTTTTTCCCGAATGGAACTCAATGAGGCGTGGTATCGTCGTCTCCAGGAGAACCGGATGGTCATTGCAGGACAGCTGGATGCCATGGCTGATGTGATGCAAGATTGGACAAAGGGACAGAAAAATCTTGACGGAAAATCGAAGATTCTGTTGGCACGCATTGGATTCGAGGTCAGGGAGAGAGGACTTGTGGCAGAGCAGATCCATATTTATGAGGACAAAGACAAACGGTGTTCCATTACCGCGGAGGTAGCAAGCAAATGGGGAGGCGGAATTCCGTCAAAAAACTATCTGCAGGCGCTTGAAAAAGCCACAGGGATGGCACTTCGGCTGCAAAGGGATGCCCGGGCGATACTGACGCGGGAGCCTGTCAGCATTACTGCATATGAAGACACCTGCTTTGATGCGATATCAGGGGTAGCAACAAAGGAAAAAGAAGGAGCATCCATAAGTGGAGACAATTTTTCTCTCTTTCTTTTGGAAAACGGAAGATACAATATCTGCCTGTCGGATGGTATGGGAAGCGGACCGGCGGCGAGCAAAGAGAGCGATATGGTTGTGGATCTGATGGAAAAATTCATGGAGGCAGGGTTTCCGACAGATACGGCAATTCGTATGATGAATTCTGCCATGATATTAAAAGGAGAGGATGAAAGTTACTCTACGATGGATTACGCGACGGTGGATCTGTACACGGGAAATATGGAGATCACGAAAATCGGGGCGGCGGCATCTTTTTTGCGGCACAAAGATGAGGTAGTCTGTCTGAGCAGTTCTTCCCTTCCGGCAGGAGTGAATATGCAACAGATTATCAGGCCACAGGAGGCGAAGATGTGCCATGGGGATTTTCTTGTCATGGTAACGGATGGTGTGTTAGAATATTTGCATGTGAAAAATCCGGAAGAAAAGCTTGCGGAGATGATCAGTGAGATAAAAACAGATCATGCCGGCAATATGGCACGGACATTGTTGGAACATGTCCTGCTTTTTACGGGAGGACATGCGATGGATGACATGACCATCATTGTAACCGGCATTTGGGAGAAATAATGATAGAACGTATTTGTGAGTTTATGGACAAATGGCATATGGTATCTGCAGGAGACAGAGTGCTTGTGGGCGTTTCCGGGGGTGCAGACTCTATCTGTCTTTGTTTGATATTAAAGGAATTGTCCACACGAATGAGATTTTCCGTGGAAGTTATCCACGTGGAGCATGGAATTCGTGGGGAAGCAAGCAAAAAGGATGCGCTTTTTGTAAAACAATTCTGCAAGGAACAAAATCTCACATACCGCGAGTTTTCGGTGGATGTTCCGGCATATGCAAAAAAGCACCATTTAGGGGATGAGGAAGCGGCCCGTAAACTGCGCTATGAAATATTTGCGGAGGTAGCAAAAGAAAATGCAGGAACAAAAATTGCGCTCGCACATCATATGGAAGACAATGCGGAGACGATGCTTTTTCAGTTGGCGAGAGGCAGCGGACTTGACGGCTTATGTGGCATGCGTCCGGTTCGCGTCGGGGAGGATGGCGAATGCTATATTCGGCCGTTGCTGGAAAACAGCAGGGAGCAGATTGAACAGTATTTAAAGGCGAGGGGGCAGGGATTTTGTACGGATGCAACCAATGAAGAACTTATATATAGCAGAAATCGGATTCGCCACAATATTTTGCCACAAATGAGGGAAGTCAATGCACAGGCGGTGCTTCATATGAATCAGACGGCACAGAGACTGTGGGAGCTGCGGGAATATCTCGATGAAGAGACTTCCCATGCGCTGCAGGCGTATCGAAGAAAAGATGGGCAGCAGTACCGGATATCTGTGCAGGGATTGCAGCAGCTTCCGAAAGCTTTGCGCATGCGTGTACTACATGAGGCTGTTGCGGAGGTTGCGCAGAAACGCAAGGATATTACCGGGGCGCATTTGGAGGCAGTTGCAGATCTGTTGGAAAAACAGACCGGACGCAGAGTGAATCTGCCATATGGAATCATTGCAAAAAGGGAATACGATGCGATTGTCCTGCAGAAAGACCTGATAGAATCTGCGGAAAACGACAGAACGGAAATACGGATTTCACAAGAGCAGCTGGAAGTATGTCTGGATCGGAGAGAACCCTGTATCGTCCAAACAGGAACCCAGGGAGAAAGTTTTGTGCTGCGAGTTTTTCAATTTAATGGAAATATCTGGAAAATCCCCCAAAAAATATATACGAAATGGTTTGATTATGATAAGATTAAAAATGGTTTTTCTATTCGGACCCGTAGGAAACAGGACTATTTTGTATTCGATGGAGAGGGTCATCGCAAGAAACTTGCAGATTACTTTATCAATGAAAAAGTATCCGCAGACAGGCGGGATGACATATGGCTTGTGGCGCAGGATGCGCAGATACACTGGATCGTTGGAGGTCGTATGGGTGCGGACTGCATGGTAAGTGAAAAGACAAAAATAGTGCTGGAACTAATATATAAAGGAGGAACTAAGGATGATGGATTATAACAAAAAGCATGAAATTTCTGTTTATCTGACAGAAGAACAGCTGGATAAGCGTATTGCAGAAATTGGTGCAGAAATTACCAAACGTTTTGAGGGAGAGTCAGTATATCTTGTATGCATATTAAAAGGATCGATATTCTTTACTACGGAGCTTGCAAAAAGAATTGCACTCCCGATGACGATGGACTTTATGTCTGTTTCCAGTTATGGAGCAGAGACCCGTTCATCCGGTGTAGTCAATGTAAAGAAGGACTTGGAGCAGTCCATTGAGGGCGAAAATGTCATCGTTGTTGAGGATATTGTGGACAGCGGTCATACACTCAGCCGTTTGCTGTCCCTTTTTAAAAGCCGTAATCCTAAGACACTTACGGTATGTACCCTGTTGGATAAACCGGATCGTCGTGTGGTAAATGATTTTGAAGTAGATTATACAGGATTTGTAATCCCGGACAAATTCGTTGTGGGTTATGGTCTTGATTATGATCAGAGATATCGCAATCTTCCATATATCGGATTTGTGGAAGATGCAGAGTAGAAAAGGAGAACAAAGTGAACACAAATAGTAAGAGAGGCTTTCGCGGATTTGGATTTTACGCGATACTGGTTCTTATCGTGATCCTGATTTGGTACGGACTTACGGGAAATACATCCACAAGTTCTTATACCAGAGCAGAATTTGAGAAAGCACTGCAAAAGGGAAATGTGACTTACGTCAAGGTGGAACAGAACCGGGAAGTGCCGACAGGAAGCCTGAAAATCAAGTTAAAAGATGGAACGCAGCAGTATCTGTATTCATCTGATATCAATGAGATGCAGACACTGATGGATCAGAGCAAGTTCGAAAATTATGTTGTGGAGGATGTTCCGGCAGAAAGCTGGATTATGACATTGCTTCCATATCTTCTGATTTTTGGAGCATTTTTCATCCTGTTCATGATTATGAATAACAATGCAGCGGCAAACAGTGGCGGCAGCAAAATGATGAATTTTGGAAAAAGCCGTGCCAAGCTTTCCACAGAAGAAGACAACAAGATGTCTTTTGATAATGTAGCAGGTCTGCGTGAAGAAAAAGAAGATCTTGAGGAACTAGTTGATTTCCTCCGTGATCCAAAGAAATATACCAATCTTGGCGCACGTATCCCCAAGGGAGTTCTTCTTGTAGGACCTCCTGGAACCGGTAAAACATTACTTGCAAAAGCAGTTGCCGGAGAAGCGGGCGTACCATTTTTCAGTATTTCCGGATCTGATTTCGTAGAGATGTTCGTTGGTGTCGGCGCATCCCGTGTGCGTGACCTTTTTGAAGATGCAAAGAAAAACGCACCATGTATCGTATTTATCGATGAGATTGATGCTGTCGCAAGAAGACGAGGTACCGGTATGGGTGGAGGACACGATGAGCGTGAACAGACACTCAACCAGATGCTGGTAGAGATGGATGGCTTCGGTGTCAACGAAGGCATCATTGTGATGGCAGCAACCAACCGTGTGGACATTCTTGATCCTGCCATCATGCGTCCGGGGCGTTTCGACCGTAAGATTGTTGTTGGCCGTCCAGACGTTGCGGGAAGAGAAGAGATTCTTGCCGTACATGCAAAGAACAAGCCGCTGGGCGATGATGTAAATCTGAAGCAGATTGCACAGACAACTGCTGGATTTACAGGTGCAGATCTTGAGAATCTGCTGAACGAGTCAGCCATCCTGGCAGCAAAAGAAAATCGTGCATTTATCAAGCAGGAAGACATTCAGCGTGCATTTATCAAAGTTGGAATCGGCGCGGAGAAACGCAGCCGTATTATTTCAGAGAAAGAAAAGCGCATTACGGCATTCCATGAGGCCGGTCATGCGATTCTATTCCATGTACTCCCGGATGTGGGACCGGTGCATACCGTATCAATTATCCCTACAGGAGCCGGTGCAGCAGGTTATACAATGCCGCTCCCGGAAAAGGATGAGATGTTCAATTCCAAGGGACGCATGCTACAGGAAATCGTGGTAGACCTTGGTGGCCGTGTCGCAGAGGAACTGGTATTTGACGATATTACAACCGGAGCTTCCCAAGATATCAAGCAGGCAACGACTATGGCAAGAGATATGGTAACACGTTATGGTATGTCTGAGAACATTGGACTGATCTGCTACAAAGATGATGACGATGAAGTATTTATCGGACGTGATCTTGCCCATGCACATAATTACAGCGAGGGCGTGGCTTCTGCGATTGATGCAGAGGTCAAAAGCATTATTGATCATGCATACGAGGAAGCAAAGCGTATCATCAATGAGAATCGTGATGTGTTAGACCGTTGTGCAGCACTTCTTTTGGAAAAAGAGAAAATCACAAGGGAAGAGTTCGAAGCATTATTTGATAAACCTTCACTGCTGTAATCGGGCTGTAGTGAAAGCGGAAAGGTATTTTTACAGGAAATTGTGCAGAATTTTATTGTATGTCTGGTGGGATAGAAAAAAGTGTTGTACAATATATATAAAAATATATAACAACTTTTGTGAAGTTTGTGCACACTTATCTGCCGGTCCATGATATTATAATAACCGTAAAAACCCCCCAATACATTATATATAGTTTTTGCTATACCCCATAGTAAAAATACCTTCTCCTAAAAAGACAGCGATCGTGGCTGTCTTTTTTACTTTGTCAAAAACCTTTGTAAATGGCGGAATTATAGGAATTCGATAGGACAATGGGAAAAATGAGAAACGATGATATGTCAGAAACCTGGAAAAATGAGCAGATTCAAAAAAATGTGAGAAAACGATTGCGCAGTTGTATATTTTTGAATGATATGTAGAAAAACAACAATTTTAACACTGTACAATATGTACAGAAAAAATACGAAAAATTTGTGAGGTTTGTGCACACTTATTCCGTGTTCCATGCTATTATAATAACCGTAAAAACCCCCCAATACATTATATAGTTTTTGCTATACCCCATAGTAAAAATACCTTCTCCTAAAAAGACAGCGATCGAGGCTGTCTTTTTTACTTTGCATTAATTTATCAAAAATGGGGTTGCCAAGCAAAACATGCTATGATATAATTCTTTCTTGTCAAGATGGTTTTATATTTTGTTCAAGATGGGCAGATTCCCGAGTGGCCAAAGGGGACAGACTGTAAATCTGCTGCAAATTGCTTCGGTGGTTCGAATCCACCTCTGCCCATGAAAAAGACACATGCGAAAGCATGTGTCTTTTTTGTAACTATTTGTTGATTCTGCGGGCAGTAGACTCGCGTTCGATCAGTTTTGGACGAAGTAATGTCTTACTGATGGAAATATGATGAATCAGAGAATTTAAAATTACATAAGCGCATTTTCCGATTTCATTTCGTTCCTGACGGATTGTAGTAAGGGGCGGATCGAAAGTTGCTGCGATGGATAGATCATCAAATCCAACCACACTGATATCTTCCGGAATACGGAAACCGCGCTGCGTACATTCGTCGATGACACCCTTGGCAATCAGGTCATTACCGCACATGATTGCGGTAGCTCCTGCAGCAAGGAAACCGGGTACGTGATATTTGGCACTGTCGGATACATAATATCCGTGGGCCATCAGGTCCTCACGGACTGGCAGATCCAATTTGTGCATAGCATTCTCGAATGCTTCCTGACGCTGGTCAGAAACCATGGAATATAAAGAACCATTCAAAAATGCAATGTTTTTGTGGCCGAGTGTGTAAAGATGATTGACAGCCATGGAAATACCTTCATAACTGTCTGTACCGATATAACACACATTTGGATTGTTTTCGATAAAGTTATCTAACAGGACCGTTGGCATGGTCGTATCTTCTAACTGCTTCATCCATTCGTCGTGTAAAGCAAATCCCATGAGAAAAGCTCCGCAATAGCCATTCTTTAATAAATAAGTGTCATATTTTTCTTCTTCCTGAAATGCTGGGGTGACTGGTACGATATGTACATCCCATTTGTGGCGAAACGCATTCTGCTTAAATCCGAGTACCAGATCATAACCGAATTCATCAATTGACTGGTAAGACATATTCTCTATAAAAATACAAAGTTTGCGATTTTCTTCTTTTTTGGAACGCTTTGTGGAATATCCCATTTCTACGGCGGTATCTAAAACAATCTGTCGCAATTCATCGCTGATATCACTGGCACCATTTAATCCTTTGGAAACAGTGCTGACGGATACACCGAGACGATTCGCAATATCTTTAATCGTTGCCATTTGTTTCTCCTTATTCTATATGTGTTTGTAACTTTCAAATAGTATTATATCCATTGTTGTAAACCATTGCAAATGTTTCAATAAAATATTTTCGAAACATTCCATGAATGTTCTTGTGAAAATGCACAAAATTATACAAACAAATACGTTGAAAACGGAAAAAATGATTCGGAAGTACCAGAAATCGTTGACAAAATGCTACTTAGATTCTAAAATAAGCTTAGATACGAAAAAACACGAAACAGTTTTCGGAGTGTTTTCGCATAGGGGAGTATGATGAAATAAATAGAAAACATTCGTGAGACAAGGTGGGAAATAAGTTGGAAGTACAAGAAGTAACCAGAGGTTCGGGAATCCTCCTTGCAGTATCAAGTCTTCCGTCACCGTACGGTATTGGTACTTTGGGAGATGCAGCCAGACAGTTTGTTGACCTTCTGGTAGATTTGAAACAGAAATACTGGCAGATACTTCCGGTTGGTCCTACAAGTTATGGCGACAGCCCGTATCAGACGATGTCAGCATTCGCTGGAAGTCCATATCTGATTGATCTGGACGAACTCATAGAAGACGGATTGCTGACAAAGGACGAAATCAGTTGTTATAACTGGGGTCAGGATGAATCGACCATCGATTATGCAATATTGTTTGACAATCGGTTCCGGGTATTGCATCAGGCGTTTGAACGTTTTGACGAAAGCGATTTCGGATATCAGCAGTTTTTGAACAAAAATGCAGATTGGATTGAAGATTACGGCCTCTTTATGGCACTGAAAGAGACCAACGGAAATGAACGCTGGCAAAACTGGCCGGAAGAAATTAAAAAAAAACAACCGGTTGCGCTTGCAAAATGCCGAAAAGCATTGTATAATAACATCAGGTTTTGGGCGTTTTGCCAATACAAGTTTTTTGAACAGTGGTCAAGGCTTAGGGAATATGCCAACACAAAAGGCGTACAGCTGATTGGAGATGTATCATTTTTTATCGGTTTGGACAGCGCGGATGTATGGCTGCACCCAGAACAGTTCCGATTGGACGAAAACGGAGAGGCAACATATGTTGCAGCTGCAGTTCCGGATAAGTTTTCCGAAACGGGTCAGATTTGGGGCAACCCATTATATGACTGGAAGAACATGGAAACGGATGGGTTTGACTGGTGGAAAAAACGAATTGCAATGAATGCAAAGCTGTTTGATGTTATTCGCATTGACCACTTTACCGGATTCGTGAAAAATTACATGGTTCCGAAAGACGCGGAAGACACATCTGTTGGCAAATGGATGAAAGGACCGGGAAGAAAACTGGTGGAAGCAATCAATTCCGTATTAGATGGAACACCAGTGATCGCCGATGATCTTGGAGGAAAGGCTTTGATACCGGGAGTGAAGAAACTCTTATCCAAGACAGGATGGTATGGAACAAAGGTGTTGATGTTTGCGTTTGATGGTGATACCGCAAATGAACATCTGCCACACAATTATCCGGATCCACATATGGTTGTGTATGCCGGAACCCATGACAACGAGACAATCGTTGGATATTTTTGGAATAAGACAGAATATGAACTGGCTTATCTCTACGAATATCTCAATATCAAAGACAGAGGAGAAATCGTTGATGGATTAATCCGATGTGCATATGCAAGTATTGCAGATATTGCGATTATTCAGATGCAGGATTTCCTGAAGCTGGGGAATGAAGCAAGAATGAACCAGCCGGCAACGGTGGGGTACAACTGGCGTTGGAGACTGTGCAAGGAACAGCTGGATGCCGGAAGAAGTGCATGGATCCGCAATCTTGCGGCTGTGTACCGTAGATAGGAATCAACAGATTCTTACATTATTGATATAAGGCGCAGAGAGCGTTTTATATATACTTTTGACTTATCATTTTAAAAAGGAGAGGAAGACAATGAAAAAGAAAGTATTATCAGCAATGCTCGTTGCAGCAATGACAGCTACTATGTTTGCTGGATGTGGCAGCGACAAGGGAACAACAAATGGAACACAGAGTGGATCAACAGACACAACCAAGGATACACAGGTTGAGACCCAGGATGTAAAACTTACAGTTATGGGACCTTCTGAGGACCTTGATGATGCGCAGGGTGCATGGTTAAAGACTGAGTGTGAGGCATTCAATGAGGAGCATCCAGAATGGAACATTACATTTGATTATGTAACATGTTCAGAGTCTGATGCTAAGGATACTGTATTACAGGATCCTGCAAGTGCAGCAGATGTATTCATGTATGCAAATGACCAGATCGCTGATTTGGTTGATGCCGGAGCATTAACAAAGCTCGGTGGAGATGCAGCAGACTATGTGAAGTCTTCTAACTCAGAAGCTATGGCAGCAACTGTTACATACAACGGAGATATTTATGGTGTGCCTTATACATCAAATACATGGTTCATGTACTATGACAAGAGAGTCTTCTCAGAAGATGATGTTAAGAGCTTAGATACAATGCTTGAGAAAGGAAAAGTTTCCTTCCCATTTGACAACGGTTGGTATCTTGCTTCCTTCTATGCAGCAAACGGATGTACAATCTTCGGAGATGGTACAGATGCATCTAAGGGATATGACTTCGGCGGAGACAACGCTGTAGCAGTAACAAAGTACATTGTTGACTTATTCAACAACAAGAACTTCGTAATGGACAGCAACGATGGATCTCTTGGTCTTGCTGGATTAAAAGATGGTTCTGTAAACGCATACTTCAATGGTAACTGGAACTATGATGCAGTAGTTAAGAATCTTGGTGAGGAGAACGTTGGTGTTGCAGCTCTTCCTACAATCAAGGTTGACGGAACTGATTGCCAGCTTAAGGCTTTCCTTGGATCTAAGGCTGTTGGTGTTAACCCGAACTGCGAGAACCAGGAAGTTGCTGTTAAACTTGCAGCTTACTTAGGAAGCGAAGACGCTCAGTTAAAGCATTTTGAGTTAAGAAAGCAGGCTCCTGTTAATACAAACCTTGCTTCTAACGAAGAAGTTGCTAAGGACGCAGTTGCAGCAGCTATGGCAAACGTAGCAACTAACTGCTCAATCGCTCAGCCAATCATCCCAATGCAGGCTTACTGGGATGCAGCTACACCATTCGGTGATGCATTCGTACACGGAGCAGAAGGACAGATTACAGCTGACAATGCAAAAGAGAAAACAGAAGCATTCAATGAGCAGTTAAATAGCTCACTTACAGAGTAATCATTTGCAGGGTATAAGCAAATAAACAAACAATTCCAAGGCTTTGGGAGTTCTTCCTGAAGCCTTGGAATAAATTAGCATATTAATTTGGCGCAGTGAGATGTGCCGGGAGGATAAGTATGATAGGTGCAAACAAAAAAAAGTCGGACTTTGCTACACCGTACACTGTGTCCAACGCGCTTATAAAGGGCGGGCTTGCAGTTAAGTTATCAGTGCTTATAATGGGACTGGGAAATATTGTCCACAAGCAGATTATTAAAGGTTTAATTTTTTTGGGAATCGAGATTGGCTACATTGCATTCATGATTAATGCAGGTGCTTACTATCTTTCGATGCTTCCTTCTCTTGGATGGAGAAAACAGGAAGAAGTGTTCAATGAACAGAAACAGATTTATGAGTATGTACAAGGTGACAATTCCGTACTGCTGTTGTTGTATGGTGTCGCTACCATTGTGATCACTCTTGCATTTATTTATATGTGGGCTGAAAATTTAAAGAGTGCATATATGGCAGAGTGCCTCGCAAAAGAAGGAAAAGAAATTAATTCTTTTGGCAAAGATGTCAAGAGTTTATTTGATAAAAATTTATATAAGACATTAATGTTTCTCCCATTGTTGGGAATCCTTATTTTTACAATTTTACCATTGTTATTCATGATTCCAATGGCATTTACCAATTATTCTACTATCGGTAAGCATCTGACCTTGTTTGACTGGGTAGGATTTGACAACTTTAAGACGGTATTAGGACTTGGTGGAAAAATCGGTAAGACTTTCTGGAGAGTTTTAGGCTGGACGATTGTCTGGGCTGTATTTGCCACATTCTTATGTAATTTCTTAGGATTGATTCTTGCAATCGTAATTAACCGTAAGGAAACACATTGTAAAGCATTCTGGCGTACCTGCTTCGTTATTTCTATTGCAGTACCACAGTTCGTATCTTTGCTTGTTATGAGACAGATGTTACAGCAGAATGGTGCTATCAACAATCTGTTGATGGAGTGGGGCTGGATTGATACAGCACTTCCGTTCTGGACAAACACGATGTGGGCACGAGTTTCCGTAATCCTTATTAACTGTTGGGTTGGTATTCCATATACCATGCTTCAGGTTACTGGTGTATTACAGAACGTGCCAGCTGAATTATACGAAGCGGCAAAAATCGATGGTGCAAATGCAGCACAGATCTTTAGAAAAATTACATTGCCTTACATCATGTTTATTATGGGACCTTATATCATTACACAGTTCACAGGTAACATCAATAACTTTAACGTTATCTATCTGTTATCTGCAGGAAAGCCTACACCAGTCGGAGAGACCGCAGGTAAGACAGACTTGCTGGTAACATGGCTGTATAAGCTGACGGTTGATTATCAGTATTACAACATTGGTGCCGTTATCGGTATTTTAACATTCATCGTTCTTTCTATTGTGGCATTAGTAACATATAGAAATACGAAAGCATACAAAGATGAGGAGGGATTCATGTAATGAGTAGTGCAAAAGTAAGCAAACGCCCGATGACTGCTGGCCGGGCAAAGAAAATTGCAAAAAATTCACTGATACATATAATCCTTGCCATCCTGGTAGTAATCTGGTTATTCCCGATTTTCTGGATTATCATGACAAGTTTACGTGGAGAAGGTGGTGCATATACTGCATACTTCTTCCCGAAGACATTGACATTAGACAATTATAAGAGACTCTTTACCGAGACAACATTGTTGAATTTCCCGAGAGCCTTTATGAATACGTTGATTATCTCCATTTTTTCATGCTTGATTTCAACGACATTCGTACTGAGCGTATCTTACTGTATGTCAAGACTTCGTTTTAAGATGCGTAAGCCATTTATGAATCTGGCTATGATTCTTGGATTGTTCCCGGCATTCATGTCCATGGTTGCTGTATACTTTATTTTAAAAGCAGTCGGACTGACCGAGGGAAGTGGGCTTCGTATCGCTCTGATTCTGATTTATTCTGCAGGATCTGGTGTTGGATTTTATATCGCAAAGGGATTCTTTGATACGGTACCAAAGTCTCTGTCAGAGGCAGCGATTCTGGATGGATGTAATCAGTTCCAGGTATTTTACAAGATCATCCTTCCGCTCAGTAAACCAATCGTTGTATATACGATCCTTACGGCATTCCTTGCTCCATGGCTTGACTTCGTATTTGTACGTGTCATTGTTGGACCAAAGGATAAGTATTGGACGGTATCACTTCTCCTGTACAATATGCTGGAGAAAGAGTTTGTAAACGGATGGTTTACAAGATGGGCTGCAGCCGCAGTTATTGTGTCTATTCCAATCTCTATTCTCTTTGTATTTATGCAGAAATTCTATGTAGATGGTCTGACAGGCGCTGTAAAAGGTTAATAAAGATTCATGTAAAAACGAACCGGCGGTCATTGACCGCTGGTTTTTTTACTGTATAGGAAATTATTTTGGAATTGCCTATACAGCATAAGCAAACATAAAGGAGAAAATGTATGAAAAAGAGGGTTATTTCTACCATTGTAGTTTTAGCGTTGTTTGTATCTATGCTTACCGGTTGTATGTTTTCTGGTGGCGACGATGATGCAAACCTGAATATCGTGGATGACAATTACCGAAATTATTATGAAATTTTTGTCGGCTCATTCTATGACAGTGACGGAGATGGTATGGGCGATTTAAACGGTGTGACCGAAAAACTGGATTACATCACGGATCTGGGATGCAATGGTATCTGGCTTATGCCAATCATGCCTTCGCCGACGTATCATAAATATGATGTAGAAGATTACGAAAATGTAGATTCGGCATACGGAACGGCAGAAGATTTCAAAAAGCTTGTAGATGCCTGCCATGAAAAAGGCATTCGTCTTGTGATCGATTTTGTCATGAACCATACCTCGTCGAAACATCCGTGGTTTACGCAGGCATGTGAATATCTGGATGGATTAAAAGATGGAGAGCAGCCGGATCTGTCAGTATGCCCATATGCAGGCTATTACAATTTCTCTAATGAGAAGGTGAGCCAGACATATTATCAGGTTCCGGGAACAACGAATTGGTGGTATGAAGGTTCTTTCTGGTCAGAAATGCCGGATCTGAATATGGAAAATGATGCTGTCCGCAACGAATTTGAGAATATTGCGGATTACTGGATGGATTTGGGAGTGGATGGATTCCGTATGGACGCAGCCATGCATTATACAGAAAATGCCACAGTTGCCAACAGTGATGTTTTGAATTGGTACTATACTTACTGCAAAAAAAGAAACCCGGATTTTTATATGGTATCCGAAGTATGGGCAAGTGAAAATGTTATCGCAGATTATTATGGAAGCGAAACACCGAGTATGTTCAATTTCGATGCGGGGACAGCAAAGGGAAAACTTGTTTCCGCGACGAGAAAGGGAGACCCGAATATTCTGGTCAATGCAATGTTAAAATATCAGCAGGATTTTTCGGCTAAGAATCCGGACTATATTGATGCACCATTTCTGACAAATCATGACATGGGACGGATTGCAAATGTTCTCGTCAATGATCCGGAGAAAATAAAAGTGGCTGCAGGACTTTTGATGACCATGAATGGAAGTCCGTTTGTATATTATGGTGAAGAAATCGGAATGAACAGTTCTGGCACGAAGGATGAGAATAAACGAATTCCGATGGTATGGTCGAAGACAGATGCAACAGGCATGACAAATGGTCCGGCAGATATGGACCAGGGAATTGAGTCTCCATTTGATGGGGTTGATGTTCAGGAAGAGGACGAGGATTCTATTTTGAATTATTATAAACGTGCGCTTCGCCTGAGAAATGAAAATCCGGAAATTGCCCGGGGAACAATTGAAAAAATTGATAGCTTGTGTGAAGATTCTGTGGCTGCAATTACAAAAACCTATGATGAAAGTACTATAGGAATTGTGTACCAATTGGGAGATAGCAACAGCTTTGTAAATATTGGAGATACACAGCTGGCAGATGCTGAACTTGTAGGATATTTAACATTGAAACCGAAGGAAGAGGTTCGCCTTACCCAGGGACAGCTGGAAATGCCGGCAAAAAGTATTGCAATCGTACGATTACCAAAACAGGAGTAGACATTGACAAAAGTTACAAAACAGGCAAGGTCTTCATTGATTTTTTGGACATGTTATAGTATATTAATGGTAATAAAGTACGATAAAAAATAGTCCCTGATGGAGGCGTACAAGACATGGATAATACAGAAGAAAAGAAGAATATTTCGAAAGAAAAGACGAAAAAGAAAAAAGAAAAGCCTGTACGTGTGAAGAAAGTTAAGTCTGCAAAACCGGCGAAGGCTCCAAAACCAAAGAAAGAAAAAGCCCAAAAGGCAACAGGGAAAAAAGGTGTAAAAGCCAAAGAATCTAAGAAAAAAGTATCAAAACAAAAGTCGGAGATTCCATTTTACCATAGTATTGCGATGCGCTTGATTGCATCGTTTCTGTTGCCGGTTGTCGGTGTACTGGTACTTGGCGTGGTTTCTTATAATAAAGCGTCAAGCGCTATTGTAAATACCTACAAGGAATCTGTGCAACAGACGGCCAATACTATGCAGCAGTATATTAATCTGGTAATTACCAGTGAGAAAGACGAATTTAAGACCTATCTGACGGAATCCGACCTGCGGAAGTATTTCGGAAAAGTTCTCGATGTATATGATGAGTCTTCTATTCGTAAGGACTTTCAAGGCAGATTCCGGAATAAGATGGCTTTGGACAGTAAGATACAGAGTGTTTACATTATTGCAGATGGAAAAAAGACTATAGACGGAAAAGGCAAAGTATTTGAAAGAGATATTTATAGCGACTATGCAAAAAGCGAACAGGGAAAGATTGCAACCAGCAGTGCTACAAACTGGTATTTCTTTGGTGTAAATGAGGATGCGGATAAAGCGTTGGATCTGGATATTCAGAATTATTGTTTCCGTATCGCCAAGAAGATGAATAATCAGTCGGCAATGATGATTATTAATATCAGCGACGAGTTTATCCGTTCAACGATGCAGTCATTGAATCCGGGAAAAGGTGGATATGTTGCTCTGATTACAGATCAGGATGGTAAGGAATTTTTCTCAGATGAGAATGTGAACACAGACAAGTCACTTATTTATGGAACCAGTTTTTATAAGAAAGCGTTGGAAGGCAAGGCAGAGTCCGGAAACCAGATGGTTACATTCCAAGGCAAAGAGTATATGTTCGTATACAGCAAACTGACGGCAGGAGATCTGATGGTTACTGCATTGATTCCTTCGGACCGTCTTTTGGAACAGTCTGCAGGTATCAAACAGCTGACCAGCGTATTGGTTGTGATCTGTATGATTCTTGCACTTGCACTTGGTGTTCTTATTTCCAGACAGATGTCAGGAACCATCCATTACATTCTGCGTCAGTTGCGCAAGGTATCCAATGGTGATCTGACAGTTAATCTTACAGCAAAACACAAAGATGAGTTTGGATTATTGTGTGATGGTGTCAATGATACGGTTGCACATATGAAAACTTTGATCAAGGATGTCAATGAAGTGAGTGAACAGGTCGGTGTAGCTGCGGTTCATGTGGCACAGACGTCCGGAACATTTATGGAGACATCCAAGAATATCCAGAGCGCAGTTATCGAAATCGAAGATGGCGTAAATAAACTTGACAGTAATTCCGGTAACTGTATGAATCAGATGGATTCACTTTCCGGAAAGATTAATAACGTAAGTTCCAATGCAGATGAAATTCAGAAGCTTACGAATATTACCGGGGAGACAATCAGCGCAGGTATTTCTTCTGTACAGAGTCTGACAGAAAGTGCAGAGTCGACAGCAGAAATTACAAGAAACGTAATTACGTCCATTGAAGAGTTAGAGGAAAAATCCAAGTCGATCGGACATATTGTATCGGCAATTAATGAGATTGCGGAACAGACGAATCTCCTGTCTTTGAATGCTTCCATTGAGGCAGCCCGTGCCGGTGAAGCAGGAAGAGGATTCTCTGTCGTTGCGGAAGAAATCCGTAAACTGGCGGATCAGTGTCTGGCTTCTGCATCACAGATTTCATCGATTGTAAATGAAATCATTGGAAAGACCGGACAGGTTGTAGAGATTGCAAGACAGGCTGAGACGGTTGTAAGTTCACAGTCCGGAGCAGTAGAAGAAACCACAGCATCCTTCCGTCATATTGATGAATTGGTTGCACAGCTCCTTGGAGCTTTGGAGACAATCATCAATAATGTGCAGGAAATGAATGGTGCGCGTAATGAGACATTGACAGCCATCGAAAGTATTTCCGATGCATCGTCAAAGACGGCTGCATGTTCTACATCGGTACATAATGCGGCAGGAACACAGATTGATGCGATCAAGAATCTGGATGAGGCTTCACAGAGTCTGACCGCGAAAGCAGAAAGCCTGTTGGATGCATTATCGACATTCCAGGTATAAATGAATTTCATAAAGCAGGACAGCGTATCAAAGAGAGTTGCACAATGTGCGGCTCTCTTTTTGTGTTTTCAAAAAAGGTAGAATCTGGAAGGAATTTTTGAAAATATCTTGACAATCAAACTATTTTGAAATATACTTTCTCTAGCAAATAGTTTGATTGTCAAATTATTTCGTAGTCAAAGAAAATAAAGTGTAAAACACTACAAAAGGAAAAGGAGATAAAACCATGTTAGAGAAGTTAAAAGAGATCATTGCAGACCAGTTAAACGTCGATGCAGCAACCATTACACCAGAATCAAGATTCAAAGAGGATTTAGAGGCTGATTCCTTAGATTTATTTGAACTTGTTATGTCTTTGGAAGAAGAGTACGGTGTTGAGATTCCTTCTGAAGATCTTGAGAAGATTCTTACCGTAAACGATGTAATCAAATATCTTGAGGACAAGGGTGTAGAGGCATAATTATGAAGACAAGAGTTACGGAACTTCTTGGAATTGAATATCCGATTATTCAGGGTGGAATGGCCTGGGTAGCAACTCACGAACTCGCCAGCGCTGTATCAAACGCTGGCGGCCTTGGTATTATAGGGGCTGGTGGGGCTCCGGCATCCTGGGTACGTGAGCAGATTCAGGAAGCAAAGAAGGAGACCGACAAGCCGTTTGGCGTGAACCTGATGCTGATGAATCCGGAAGCAGATGAGATTGCCAAGGTATTAGTAGAAGAAAAAGTAAAGGTCGTTACGACAGGTGCTGGTAACCCGGCAAAATATATGGACATGTGGAAAGCTGCCGGCATCAAAGTGATTCCGGTAGTCGCCAGTGTGGCATTGGCCAAACTGATGGAGCGTGGCGGAGCAGATGCAGTGGTGGCTGAGGGAACAGAATCCGGTGGACACATCGGCTCCCAGACAACAATGACACTGGTACCACAAGTCGTGGATGCAGTATCCATTCCGGTGATCGCAGCAGGTGGTATTGCTGACGGCAGAGGTTTTGCAGCGGCTATGATGCTTGGTGCAGAGGCGGTTCAGATGGGAACACGCTTTGTAGTGGCAGAAGAATCTATTGTACATGAGAATTATAAGGATAGAATTATCAAAGCAAAGGACATTGATTCAGAAGTGACCGGTATGTCTACCGGACATCCAATCCGTGTCATCCGCAACAAGATGACCAGAGAATATCTTAAGCTGGAAAAAGAAGGGGCAACATTAGATGAACTTGAGCATCTGACACTCGGTGCACTTCGCAAGGCAGTTGTGGAAGGCGATGTCATGTACGGAAGTGTTATGGCAGGACAGTCTGCTGGACTGGTAAAGAAGAAAGAAACCTGTGCAGAGATTATTGCAGATGTTATGAATACCGCACAGAAATTATTGAATCGATAATTGGAACAGATAATAAATCAGAATCCGAAAGTTAGGAGAAGAGAATGAAACGAGTATTTATGTTCCCGGGACAGGGATCACAGTATATTGGCATGGGAAAAGAATTTTATGATTCCATTCCGGAAGCAAAGGCAGTATATGATCTGGCAAGTGAAGTTACCGGATTAGATGTTGCAGCACTTTGCTTCGAGGAGAATGACAAGCTGAATATTACAGAATACACACAGATTTGTATGCTGACAACGGAAGCTGCCATTTATGAAGCATTAAAGGCAAAAGGAATCACATGTGATGTGACTGCAGGATTGAGTCTTGGCGAGTACGGTGCGTTGATCGCATCTGGCACCATGACATTAAAAGATGCATTTGCAGTTGTAAGAAAACGTGGCATCTATATGCAGGAAGCATATCCGACTGGTGGTGCAATGTCTGCAATTCTTGGGCTGGATGCCGATAAGATTGCTGCAATCTGTGCGGAGGTAGAGAACCAGCGGAAGAATTCCGGAGAGACAGATTACGTTGTATCCGTAGCAAATTATAACTGTCCGGGACAGATCGTTATCACAGGTGCTGCAGCAGCGGTTGAGGAAGCTGGTGCACAGTGCAAGGAAGCCGGTGCAAAGCGTGTCGTACCTCTTAAAGTGAGCGGACCGTTCCATTCTCAGTTACTGACAGGCGCAGGAGAAAAGCTCGGTGAAGCTTTAAAAGATATAGAGATCCAGAATATTCAGATACCATATTTATCCAATGTTACTGCAGATTATGTAAAGGATGCATCTGCTGTAAAGGATCTTTTGATCCGTCAGGTATCCTCGTCCGTTCGCTGGCAGCAGACCATCGAGCGATTAATTGCAGATGGAGCGGATGAGTTCGTAGAGATCGGACCGGGACGCAGTCTTTCTGGTTTTATGCGCAAGATCAACCGTGATGCCACAACCTTTAATATTGATAAAATGGAGGACTTTGAGAATTATGTTAACCGGTAAGAATGCGTTGGTGACAGGTGCCGGCAGAGGAATTGGTAAAGCAATCGCCCTTGAACTTGCAGCAAAAGGCGCATTTGTCATCGTAAATTACAATGGTTCCAAAGAAGCAGCAGAACAGACAGTTGCAGAAATCAAAGCAGCTGGTGGCGATGCAGTTGCATATCAGTGCAGCGTATCGGATTACGAAGCCTGCGGAGCAATGATTACTGCATTGATCAAAGAATATACACATATCGATATCCTCGTAAACAACGCAGGAATTACAAGAGACGGACTGTTGATGAAGATGAGCGAGGAAGATTTCGACGCTGTTATCAATACGAATCTGAAAGGCTGTTTCAATACAATCCGCCATATGTCACGTTATTTCTTAAAGCAGCGTGCAGGAAAAATTATCAATATTTCATCGGTATCCGGAATCCTTGGAAATGCCGGACAGGCAAATTATTCTGCAAGTAAGGCAGGGGTGATCGGACTCACAAAGGCAGTTGCGAGAGAACTCGCAAGCCGAGGCATCAATGTCAATGCTGTAGCACCGGGCTTTGTAGAGACGGACATGACAGATGCATTATCGGACAGCGTAAAAGAGAATTTAAAGAGCCAGATTCCACTTGGAAAGATCGGACATCCGCAGGACATCGCAAAGGCAGTTGCTTTCCTGGCATCCCCGGATGCGAATTACATCACAGGTCAGGTATTGTCCGTTGACGGCGGCATGGCGATTTAAGAAAGGATAGAGTAGTAGATATGAGAAGAGTTGTTGTAACCGGATTGGGAGCAATCACACCAATCGGATTAAATGTAGATGAGTTTTGGAATGGCATCAAGGAAAGCAAACTTGGATTTGCCGAAATTACAAAGTTTGATGCAAGCGAATATAAGGCACATCTGGCTGCGGAAGTAAAAGGCTTTGTTGGAAAAGAACATATGGATTTTAAAGCAGCAAAGCGTATGGAGCTTTTTTCCCAGTATGCGGTAGCCGCTGCAAGAGAAGCTTTGGAAGACGCAGGACTGGATATGACAAAGGAAGATCCGTATCGTGTGGGTACAGCGATCGGTTCTGGTGTCGGCAGCCTGCAGGCAATTGAGCGTGAGTATACAAAACTGGTAGAAAAAGGACCGGGACGTGTGAATCCGATTTTTGTACCAATGATGATTTCGAACATGGCGTGTGGTAACGTGTCTATTCAGTTTGGATTACAGGGAAAGACAATCAACGATGTGACTGCATGTGCAACAGGAACGAACAACATCGGTGAAGCATTCCGCAGTATTCAGTACGGCGAGGCTGATGTTATGGTTACCGGCGGCACAGAAGGAAGCGTCTGCCCGACAGCAATCGCCGGATTCGCAGCACTCACAGCATTATCTTCTGTAGATGATCCGACAAAATGTTCCCTTCCATTTGATAAGAACCGAAGCGGATTTGTTCTCGGCGAGGGCGCAGGTGTTGTTGTACTCGAAGAGCTTGAGCATGCAAAGGCAAGAGGTGCAAAGATTTATGCAGAAGTTGTCGGATACGGATGTTCTGCAGATGCTTACCATATCACTTCCCCATTGGAAGATGGTGCAGGTGCAGCCCGTGCCATGACCAATGCGATGGATGACGCAGGCGTGAAACCGGAAGAAATTACTTATATTAATGCACATGGAACCGGAACACATCACAATGATCTCTTTGAGACTCGTGCAATCAAGCTCGCATTTGGGGATCATGCAAAGGATATCCGTATCAATTCTACCAAGTCTATGATCGGTCATCTTCTCGGTGCTGCAGGTGCGGTCGAGTTTATTACCTGTGTGAAGGAAATCGAAGAGGGATATATCCACAGAACGGTCGGGTATGAGACACCGGATGAAGAGATGGATCTGAATTACTGTAAGGATGCTTATGAGGAAGAAGTACCATATGCATTGTCAAATTCACTTGGATTTGGTGGACATAATGCAAGTATTCTGATTCGCAAGTACGAGGCATAGGAGGATGGATATGAGCATGACAACACAGGAAATTATGGAGATCCTTCCACACAGACAGCCATTTCTTCTCATTGATACCGTAGAAGAAGTGGAACCGGGCGTACGGGCAGTTGCAAAAAAGAATGTGACATTTAATGAGCCTTATTTTGCAGGCCATTTTCCAGGAAATCCGGTGATGCCGGGCGTGCTGATCATCGAAGCACTGGCACAGACCGGAGCAGTAGCGATTCTTTCCCAGCCGGAATGGAAAGGAAAGACCGCATATTTTGCAGGAATCAATCAGGCAAAATTCAAGCAGAAAGTTGTTCCGGGTGATACGCTGATCTTGGAAACTGAGATTATTAAGGTAAAGGGACCGATCGGTGTTGGAAAAGCGGTGGCCCGTGTAAATGGTAAACTGGCCTGCTCGGCAGAGCTGACCTTTGCAATTGGATAAGAGGTAAGGTTATGTTATTTAAGAAATATATTTCATTGAACAAAAATGCAGAAGAGACAGAGAAAGCGGTAGAAGGACAGGAACCGGAAAAGAAAGAGGAAAGCGTGGTTCAGCAGCCGGCACCGGAAGTCCCGGAGACCGTCACCTGTAAGATCTGCAAGAAAGAGTTAGATAAAAAGAGAGTCGTTAAGAATAAATATGTCTGCTATGAATGTGGCTATTATTTCCGTGTACGTGCCAAGAATCGTATCAAAATGGTTGCAGACGCAGGCAGCTTTGAGAACTGGTTCGAAGAGGAAAAGACGGGCAATCCTTTGAATTTCCCGGAGTACGAAGAGAAGGTTGCGGCAACACAGGAAAAGACAGGACTTTCCGAAGGTGTTACGATCGGTGAATGTACTATTTACGGACAAAAGACCGTACTTGGTGTTATTGATGCTCGTTTTATGATGGGAAGCATGGGCCATGTCGTAGGTGAGAAAATTACCCGCGCCATGGAGGATGCAACGGAAAAGAAACTTCCGGTCATCCTGTTCTGCTGTTCCGGTGGAGCACGTATGCAGGAGGGAATCGTTTCCCTGATGCAGATGGCAAAAACTTCCGCAGCAGTCAAGCGTCATTCGGATGCAGGTCTGTTGTATGTGCCGGTACTTACGGACCCTACGACCGGTGGAGTTACCGCCAGCTTTGCAATGCTTGGTGATATTATACTTGCCGAGCCGAAGGCTTTGATCGGTTTTGCAGGTCCGCGTGTCATCGAGCAGACAATTGGCCAGAAGCTGCCGGAAGGATTCCAGCGGGCAGAATTTCAGTTAGAGCATGGCTTTGTAGATGCAATCGTCGAGCGTGATGATTTAAAGATGACTTTATACCGTATTTTGAAAATGCATGAGCCGAGAACCGGTTATGCAAACTTTGATCCATTGCGTGAAGATGACAACTATGAGCCGACCGAACTGATGAAAGAGCGCAATGTCAAGGCAAAACCTATGAATGCATGGGATAAGGTGACAGCAGCCCGTCAGATGAAACGTCTGGCTTCTGTGGATTACATAGACACAATTTTTGATGAGTTCATGGAAATGCACGGAGACCGCTATTTCCGTGATGATCCGGCGATTGTCGGAGGATTTGCATATCTGGATGGACAGCCGGTTACTGTCATTGGTGTACATAAGGGAAAAGATTTAAAAGACTGCGCATACCGCAATTATGGAATGCCTTCCCCGGAAGGATACCGCAAGGCAATCCGCCTGATGAAACAGGCAGAAAAATTCAACCGCCCGATTATTACATTTGTAAATACATCAGGTGCATATCCGGGAAAAGAAGCCGAAGAGAACGGACAGGGCGAGGCAATCGCAAGAAACCTCTATGAGATGTCCGGAATTAAAGTTCCGATTCTCTGCCTGATGATCGGCGAAGGTGGAAGTGGTGGAGCACTTGCACTGGCGGTCGGAAATGAAGTATGGATGATGGAAAATGCGACTTATTCTATTCTTTCACCGGAAGGATTCGCATCTATTCTGTGGAAAGACGGAAAACGTGCAAAAGAAGCTGCCGAGGTAATGAAGATCACCGCACAGGATCTGAAAGAACTGCAGGTAGTGGACGATATCATTCCGGAATTTGGTGGTGCAGACGAAGATGCACTGACTTCCATTGCAAACTATATGAAGGGCAACATGAAGAAGTTCTTAAAGGCACAGAATGGAAAGACGGGAGAACAGCTTTCGGCAGAACGATATGATCGTTTCCGTAAATTCTAAAAAGGACAGAAGGAGAATTTAGATGAAGATATTAGGAACCGGAAGTGCACTCCCGGAGAAAGTCGTAACGAATGACGACCTGGCGCGGGTAATGGATACCTCAGATGAATGGATCCGCACACGTACCGGTATTCAAAAAAGACATATAGCGGTAAAAGAGACTACCACATCGCTGGCGGTCGAGGCCGCAAAAAAAGCTTTGGAAGAGGCAAAAATCTCCATCGCTGATCTTGACCTGATTATTGCTGCGACAGTATCACCGGATTACATATTCCCGACACTGGCATGCGAGGTACAGGCAGCAGTAGGCGCAAAGAACGCGACCGCTTTTGATCTGGGAGCAGGATGCTCCGGATTTTTGTTTGCACTTGCGACAGCAGATGCTTATTTTAAAACAGGAAGATATAAGAATGCATTGATTATTGGTGCTGAAACACTTTCCAAAATGATGGACTGGGGCGACAGAAGTACCTGTGTACTTTTTGGTGACGGTGCAGGGGCTGCGATTGTCAGCGCACAGGGCGAACAGCTTTTGAGCATGGTGCAGGGATCTGATGGAAGCGGCGGAATGGCGTTGAAATGTGATAACCGTCCGGTAAACAACCTCTATCACCAGATGGGGGCGCAGCAGTATTCTTTCACACAGATGGAAGGTTCTGCGGTTTATAAATTCGCAGTGCGCACTGTTCCGCATGCAATCAGTGAGGCGCTGGAGAAAGCAAAAGTTCCGGTGGATGATGTGAAGCTTTTTGTATTGCATCAGGCAAATCTGCGCATTATTGAGTCTGTGGCAAAGCGGCTGAGTCAGCCGATGGAGAAGTTTCCGACGAATCTGGAAGAGTGCGGTAATATATCTGCTGCCAGTGTTCCGATTTTGCTTGATAAAGTCAGAAAAGATGGTATGATTGGCAAAGGGGATAAAATTGTTATGGCAGGATTTGGTGCAGGACTTACCTGGGGAGCTTGTGTAATTGAATGGTAGGCCTGAAACAGATTCGCAGAGGAGAAAGCGATGACACTCGAAGAAACATTAAATGAACTGTTGGTAAAACTGTTCAAGGATATATTGGAAATTGAATCAAAGTGTCTCATCACAGAGGAATTTAAGGACATCAGCTACAATGATATGCATATTATAGAAGCGGTTGGCATTGAGGAACCGCGTAACATGAAGACCGTTGCCAAACTGATGTCGGTTACGACAGGAACACTTACCAAGGCCATGGACGCATTGTGTGACAAAGGGTATGTGATTCGTGAACGAAGCACAAAAGATAAGCGTGTGGTCAAAGTCCGGCTGACAGACAGAGGGCGCAGTGCATACTACCATCATGAGCAGTTCCATCGTCAGATGATCAAAAATATAGCAGATCAGATGACAGAGCAGGAGACCGAAGTGCTGATTTTTGCATTGGCAAAAATGGTAGATTATTTCCACCTGAATTATTATGATACAGATGAAGAATCTGAATTTGTAGACTGGTCAAAGATTCATCGCGAGGAAGAAACAAAGAAATAAAATTTTTTGTGCAAACTGTTTCATACTAAATAAGTAGGGTATGACGAATACACTACTTATTTTGGAGTAGAAAATAGTGAAAAATAACCAAGAATGATAAAAAAGAGCGATTCGAAATGCAAGTTTTGAATCGCTTTGTTGCATTTTTGGGGCTTTTTGACATTAAAGTGGTAGAAATTTAAAATAATAAAGAAATTTCTGTTGTAAAATCTTGCATTTTCCGTTAGAATAAGGATGTTGATGTGTACTAATTAATGAATATGACGATTTGAGGTCTTTAGAGGTCCGCAATCGTTAAAAATAATATGATAAGGAGATATAAAAATGGGTTACGTTGATGAAGTACTCGAAGTAGTAAAGAAGAAAAATGCAGATCAGCCTGAATTCTTACAGGCAGTAACAGAGGTCCTTGAGTCTTTAAGACCTGTTATTGATGCAAACGAGGATTTATACAGAAAGAATGCAATTCTTGAGAGAATTACAGAGCCAGATCGTCAGATCATGTTCCGTGTTCCATGGGTAGATGATAATGGACAGGTTCAGGTTAACAGAGGATTCCGTGTACAGTTCAATAATGCAATTGGACCATACAAGGGAGGATTAAGACTTCACCCATCTGTAAACTTAGGTATTATCAAATTCTTAGGTTTTGAGCAGATCTTCAAGAACTCTCTTACAACACTTCCAATCGGTGGTGGTAAAGGTGGTTCTGATTTCGATCCTAAGGGAAAATCAGACAGAGAGATCATGGCATTCTGCCAGAGCTTTATGACAGAGCTTTCTAAATATATCGGAGCAGACGTTGATGTACCAGCCGGAGATATCGGAACTGGCGCAAGAGAGATCGGATTTATGTTCGGACAGTACAAGAGAATCCGTGGATCTTTCGAAGGCGTACTTACAGGTAAGGGACTTACTTATGGTGGATCACTTGCTCGTACACAGGCTACAGGATATGGTCTTCTTTATCTTACACATGCATTATGGAAAGATAACGGACTTGATCTTAACGGAAAGACAGCTGCAGTTTCTGGCTCAGGAAACGTTGCTATCTACGCAATCGAGAAGGCACAGCAGCTTGGCGTTAAGGTTGTTACATGTTCTGATTCTACAGGATGGATCTATGATCCAAACGGAATCGATGTAGCACTCCTTAAGGAAGTGAAGGAAGTTAAGCGCGCACGTCTTACAGAGTATGCAGCTGCTAAGTCAACGGCTGAGTACCATGCTAAGCAGAACGGTGAGCACGGTGTATGGCAGTACAAGGTAGATCTTGCTCTTCCATGTGCTACACAGAACGAGTTAGACATCGAAGATGCTAAGATGCTCGTAGCTAACGGTGTTACATCCGTAACAGAGGGTGCTAACATGCCTACAACTCTTGAGGCTACAAAGTACTTACAGGAGAATGGAGTTCTCTTCGTAGGTGGTAAGGCTGCCAATGCCGGTGGTGTTGCTACATCTGCACTTGAGATGAGCCAGAACTCTGAGAGACTTTCATGGACATTCGAAGAAGTTGATGGAAAGCTCAAGGGAATCATGGAGACAATCTACGCTAACATCAGTGATGCTGCTAAGAGATACGATGCAACAGTTGGTGGAAAGACAGACTATGTAGCTGGTGCTAATATTGCCGGATTTGAGAAGGTAGTAGATGCCATGCTTGCACAGGGTGTTTGTTAATAATTTCTGAATTTCAAAGATTAAATTATTATAAACAATAAGAAAATCCCGCAGAAGAGTATGTTCTGCGGGATTTTTTTGCTATAATAGTGATGTTAGTTCAATACGGAGGAAAACAGAAAATGATTGATTTTCATTCGCATATACTGCCGGGGATTGATGATGGCAGCAAAAATACACAGATGTCACTTGCAATGATAGAGGAAGAACGTAAGCAGGGAGTTCATGCGATTGTGGCTACCCCGCATTTTTATGCAGATGAGGATTCTGTGGAGCGCTTTTTGAAACGAAGAGCGCACAGTTATGAGAGATTACAGGAAGAAGCAGGAAAGCAGAATATAGAACTGCCAAAAATGTACCTTGGCGCAGAGGTGTATTACTTTCCGGGAATCGGACAGGCATCCATGATTTCACAGTTATGCATTCAGAAAACTGGAATTTTATTGCTTGAGATGCCATTTACCCAGTGGACAAGTGATATGCTCGACAACGTCCGGGCTTTGGTGAATCGACCGAATATAAAAGTTGTTTTGGCACACATTGAACGCTTTTACGATTTTCAGAAACGGAAAGAGGTATGGGATGAAATAATGGATCTGCCAATCTACCGGCAGATGAATGCCGGGCCTTTCCTGAACTGGAAAAAGCGTAGAAAGTGCCTGAAATTATTAAAGCAGCAGGGAGAAGTTCTGCTTGGCAGTGACTGCCATAATTTAGACAGCCGGAAACCGAATCTTGCATTAGGAAGGGCTGTGATTGCTGAAAAACTGGGACAGGAATATCTTGATCGTACAGATGCTTTGGAGAAACGTTTATTTGAATCTTAGTCCTCCCTTTAGAATTGCGAAAAAGATGCCGATATAGTATAATAGTTCTAGATTTTTACAGACGGAGATATACATGGAAAAGACACAGGAATTTGATGATGAAATAGAAATTGATTTACGGGAACTGTTGGCAGTACTTTTGTCACAGTGGCTGTTGATTCTTGTGGTGACGGTTCTTGGTGGTGGCATTGCTTTTGGTGTCAGTCACTATATGATCGTGCCGAAGTATGAATCGACATCGCAGCTCTATGTACTTTCCAAGAGTACTTCTATTACGAGTCTTGCGGACATTCAGACTGGAACCAGTCTTACGAATGACTATATGGTTGTTGTAGAAGGACGTCCGGTACTCGAACAGGTAATTGTTAATCTGAGCCTGAATGAGACGTATCGTTCGTTAAAAGATAAGGTGACATTAAACAATCCGGCCAATTCACGAATCCTTGAGATAACGGTCCGTGATGAGAATCCGGCGATGGCAAAGAAAATTGCAGATGAGATCGCTGATGTAGGATCTACATTTATTGCGGCCAAGATGGTGCAGGATGCACCAATGATTATTCAGAAGGGTTATGCAGACGGAGAGCCAGTCAGCCCGAATATTATCAAGAATACATTGATTGGTTCTGTACTTGGAGCTTTTCTTGCAATGGCGATTATTGTGATTTCTTATTTGTTCAATGATACGATTATTACTGCAGAGGATGTGGAGAAGAAACTTGGACTGAATGTATTAGGAACATTGCCGCTTGAAGAAGCTGAGGATGACGGCGAAGGCCACAGTGGAAATAAAAAAGGAATTCGCAAAAAAAGAAAGAAATCCAAAATGCAGGCAGGAGATAAAGCATGAAGACAGTTAAGTTTGGCAAGTTAAAAGAACAAAAATATGCAATGAAAGAGTCGTTGCGTGCGCTAAAGACGAATATACAGTTTTGTGGTGATGACATTCAGACAATCGTGGTCACTTCTGCTATGCCAAATGAAGGAAAAAGTACGGTAACTATGGATCTGGCGCGTTCGCTTACCGAATCGGGAAAGCGAGTGCTTTTGATTGATACGGATATGCGCAAGTCTGTATATGTGGGACGTTTGCGAGCAGCGGCTAGTGATGGGGGGGAGATTTACGGACTTTCCCATTTTCTATCCGGACAGAAACGTCTAGAAGATGTCTTGTATGGAACGGAGATTTCGGGACTGTTTATGATCTTTGCAGGACCGTCAGTTCCGAACCCTACAGAAATACTCGAAAAAAATTATTTTATTGAATTGCTAAAATTTGCAAAAGAACATTTTAATTATGTTCTTTTGGATTGCGCACCGATTGGTGCTGCCATTGATGCGGCCGTGATCGCAAAACACTGTGATGGCGCAATACTTGTTATTTCTCAGGGGATGGCAAGCAGCCGCATGATTCAGAATGTCAAAAAGCAGCTGGAAGTGTCCGGAGTCCGGATCCTTGGGGCTGTTTTAAATAAAGTAAAGATGAAGAAGAACAGCTATGAGAATGGCTATTATGGAAGCTATTATGGCGGCTACTATGGAAACTATTATGGCAAGAAGGAAGAGAAAACGAAAGAATGAAAAGATTTCATGAGTCATCAGAAAAACTGCATAATGTATTGTATTTTTTGTCTGGTGCCATGGCAGTTATACTTGTTCTGATCATTGTTGTAGGGGTGCAGACCAAAGCGCAGAATGGTGGTTATGACACCAATGAGAATGGGGCTTCGGATGTACAGGAACCGGCGCAGGTGGCTGGAACGGTTACACAATCGACAGAGGAACTGGAAAAGTGGCAGGAGGGAACAGTCACTTACAAGGGAAAGGATTACCGTTACAATTCTAATCTCCGGGTTTTTCTTATGATGGGAATTGATAACGATGATCCGGTTGCGACGGCGTCGGATTATACCAATGGTGGACAGTCCGATGCGATGTTTCTTTTGGTTGTGGATTCTTTGAACCAGAAATTACAGGTGATTTCTATCAATCGTAATACGATGACGGATATCAAGCTGTGTGACGAAGAAGGATATAGTATGGGAACCATTCAGGGACAGATCTGTCTGCAGCATGCATTTGGAGATGCCAAGCGTATCAGTTGTCAGCGCAGTGTAGATGCAGTGGCTGATTTGTTTGGAAATATTCCAATCAGTGGCTATCTTGCAATGAACATGGGCGCAATTCCTACGATGAATGATGCGGTAGGTGGTGTGAAAGTAAAGGTTTTACAAAATATTTCCTATCCGGATCACAATGTGAAGCTGCATAAGGGGGATAAGGTGACCCTGAACGGACAGGAAGCCTATTATTATCTTAGAGGCAGAGATGTTGAAAAATATGACAGCGCTTCCGATCGTCTGCGCCGCGAGGAGCAGTACATCGTTGCTTATATGGACCGGTTAAAGGCCTTGACAGCAGATGATCCTTCTATCGTTATGGGTGTATACAACTCGATTGAAGATTATCTGGTTACGAGTGTGGATTTCTCCAGTTTGATCAATGAACTTATGGGTTATGATTTTAATGATGATGATATGTATACCGTACCGGGAAAAACCGTTCAGGGTGACGAGTACGAAGAGTATCATGTGGATGAAGATGCTATGCAGGATATGATCATGAGCGTTTTTTATACTCCGGTTTCGTAAATATTTTGAAACCATATAATTTTGGTATCCAGTGCGCGCGCACTTGATATAGATACTACATACTATACTTTTGAGGAAAGGAGGTTGATACAGATGAAGAAAGTTGTTGCGAGTATGCTTGCAATGTTACTGGTACTCTCAATGGGAACTACCGTATTTGCATTTCCATCGCCAAATAACCAGACCGCATTAGCGGAACTGGCAAAACAGTGGGACAGCAATGTCTCAGATGTATCAGCATACAATTCCAATAATAACATTGTATCTGTTACACGTACAAAACCGACCACAGATCAGATAACCAGGGCAAATTCTGCTGCAAAGCAGGCAAGTAAGGATGCTGAGGTTCTTGGTATGACAGATTTATCGGTAGGCAAAAATGTAAATACATCGAAAGGTATTCGCCTGACTTTTAGTGTACCTGGAGTGAAATCTACAGATAAAGTATATGTACTCCATCAGTTATCATCAGGTGAGTGGGAGACTTTGAAACCAACCAGCATTTCGAATGGTCAGGTTATGGTAACATTGTATTCATTTTCTCCGGTTGTAATCGTTCGTTATCCTTCGAATGTAAATGTACCGGTCAGTGATCCAACAAAGAATCAGACAGAAAATAATACAAACAATTCTGAGACAAACAGCAATAGTCATAATACGACAGGAGACTCACAGAATAATTCACAGACGTTCAACCCGAATAATAATAATTCGCAGACGAACAATAACAATCAGAGCAACAGTCAGACAAATAATCAGAACAATCCGGTTAATGTAAAGCAGAATGTTACGGTAAATTACCCGGACAGTGATGATGATGGCAGTTACGACGAAGGTTATAATGATGGATATTCTGATGGAAAGTCAGATGCAAAGTCTGCTGGAAAAACAAGTTCTTACACAACAGGAACAAATGGAGGAAGTACCAATGGTGCAGTGGCGGCAGTTGGTATGACATCCCCAAAGACAGGAGCTTCTGTGCCTGCATTACCAATTCTTGCGGTAGCAGTTGTAGCAGGAATCATCGTGTGCGGCAGAAAAGCTGCTAAAAATTAATCACTGGATACAAGCAGTATGTAGAATCTATAAACGGATTCTCCGTGGAAGGAGAACAAATACAAAAGGCGGTGGAAAGGAATCTACCGCCTTTGTAAAATGTGAGAAGTATAAGATGAAAAAGAATGAAAAAACC
>ERZ1034976.143-NODE-143-length-66620-cov-12.169609_pt1 | contig 66620 bp, 78 predicted proteins | sample MGYA00520623_ERZ1034976 | MGnify/ENA primary metagenome ERZ1034976 (study PRJEB33766, sample SAMN09781774) | gut metagenome | biome: gut microbiome | host: Homo sapiens | place: Madagascar | study: EMG produced TPA metagenomics assembly of the PRJNA485056 data... | reverse complement strand
ACTCTGCTCAGATTGGCTCATCGGGCGACTCTGCTCAGATTGGCTCATCGGGCGACTATGCTAAGATTGGCTCATCGGGCTACTCTGCTCAGATTGGCTCATCGGGCTACTCTGCTCAGATTGGCTCATCGGGCTACTCTGCTAAGATTGGCTCATCGGGCTACTCTGCTAAGATTGATAGCACTGGAGAAGATTCCATTATCATGTGTGCAGGAAACAATTCCAAAGCTAAAGCAAAGGTTGGCTCATGGATAACGCTGGCAGAATGGAAATGGAGCGATGAAAAGAAACGTAATGTTCCAGCATGTGTTAAGACTGAGTACGTTGATGGAGAGAATATCAAGGCTGATACTTGGTATCAACTTAAAAACGGAAAGTTTGTTGAAGTTAATGAGTAACTAACCACCCTCTCCTGTAAAAGGGAGAGGGTAAAAAGAAGAGAATATGAAGAAAAGAAAGATAAGCAAGTGGCGCATTAAGCGTGGAGTAAACTTCCATGATGAAATGCGTAAAGGTAAGTATGGGTGGAATGAAGCTGCCCATCTAGGTTGGTTTTAATTAATGAGAATATGGCAGAGATTATTTACTTTGGAACAAATGGGTGTTCCGGTCATTTTCCTATTGGCATTGATAAAACGCTGACTGGGGACGAATATAAGATATGGTATGAGTGCGACTGTGATGCTTGGATAAATAATATTCGAAAGAATCCTGGTCGTCACCTCATCAAGCATCATGGAGAGGTCTATACAAATTATGGTGTTCCGTTCTCTGTAGATGACGATAGAGGTGGTAGTCATACCGAATTGTTTTGGAAAGGCATTCATACAGAAGAAGAAATTGTCAACTTGATAAAGAATAATCAGTTTTTGGCAAGACAATTCAAAATGGATGAGGCAATTAAAAATGTGGCAACTGTTTGTGGTGTCAGGTACAAAGATGTTAAATCTGCGATAAACATGACACAAGCATTCGCAGGTGGTAAAAAGAAGGGTATATGATTAGATTTGAATATCGAACCTATTGTAACGTAAGATAATAAATTGGAGGAATAGTTATGGCATGGGTAGCAACTAATGCAAATGGTTTAGAATTTCTTTTTATAGAGAAACCATACAGAAGTGGATATGGAGAATATGGATATTGGAATTCTACATATTCTGGTATTGGTGGTTGTATTCTTATACCTCATGGAAGTATCAAAAAGCTCATCGGAAGAGAATTGTCTTTTAGCGATGAGCCAGTAGAACTTAAAGAAGAATAGTTATGTTTGGATTTTATGTTATACTTACCTTAGCTGTTATGTTTATAGCTTTTATGGGTGGAGTTATCGGTTATTTAATTGGTAAATATTGGAAAAAGAAGTAGCTTATGAAAACAGAAAATATAAAGTTTAAGGCTAAAGAACTTGGAACAGGAAAATGGAAAGAAGGCTTTCTTCAAAGAGACATGGATTACAACCTATGTATTCTTATTGCTAAAAAAGAAGAACATTCTTGGTATTGGACTCAAATTGACCCTTCAACAGTCTGTATGTTCACAGGACTGAAAGACAAAGAAGGAACACCTATCTATGAAGGGGATATAGTTATATACAAAGATAACAATGCCGAGAGAAGAGGTGATATTAATTGGGATAGTAAAGCTGCTGCTTTCTGTTTTGGGCAGGGGTTCTTAGTTCACTACCCTTCTGAAAATATGGTTGTTATTGGCAATAAATTCGATAAGGAGAAGTAGCGTATGAAGAAATAAATAGTATTAGACGAACAAGATATTAAAGAGTTCCACGAGGATGCAAAGCATCTATTTTGGTTATATAACAGAATGGTGCGTTTGCATGGAGAGCAAAGAAACTTAGATTACATGCACCGCTTTGCAAAGATAATTAATAAATTAGAACAATTATAGTTATGTATAAAACAGATTTACATTCATCATTACTCTTCCTGATGCTTAAACTGGAAGAGGCAAAGAGCAACCCGATGCTAGACAAGAACTTTGTCTTGGCATTGACGGAAGTGCTCAGATATTTTCGTGATAACGGAGAGTTGAAGAAAGCCTATGAAAGCCAAAAGGATTCATTGGCAGATGTAGCCAATAGCGCATGGGGGAAAGCACTGAATGGCTTCATTACCTCAAAAGTGAAGGAAGATGGAGTTGATGCAGAATTACCAGACATTGATTCTCTTATAAAGAAACTTACATCTGATGAGTACATCGAAAAGAAAATCAAAGATGTTCTTGGCGATGATATGGCAGACGAAAAAAACACAGAATACAAACAATTAAACAATGAAATATCCAAAATTTAACGTCAATGAATTTGTCGGTGGGCAATTCGAGTACACCACTCCCTGCCCATTCGGCATATACGGCAAGTACACAGGAGAAATCCTGATGGTTGGTAGCCTTGCTTGCCAGCGATGCGAACACTTCCGAGGAATCAACAAAGAAGACAGCATCGTATCTTGTGGAATCGAATAGTTTTAAGAGTGCAGCCTATCTGCATTCTTCTTAATAATTAATCAAATTTAATATATGAATACAAAGAAAATCTCAATCATTCAGCGTATCAAGGAGAAGTTCCTTGGAAAGCAGTTCTTTATTGCAGTAATCGCAAACAAGGGAACCAGTTCTTACTTCGTCAACTCCACCATCTACCGCTCAGAGAAGGAGGTGAAGGCTTACAAGAAGTACATCACCACAGATGAGCGTATGAAACAGAGCTTCGATTTCGTAGGCTATTATGGTTTCCGTTCTAAGTTCGACTTCCGCATACCTCTCAGCGGAAAGCCAGTATCAGTAGAAGAGGCAAAGAAACTGGCAGAGAAGTAACATGGCAAAGATTAAAGACCTCACTGGGCAAAGGTTTGGCAGACTGGTTGTCTGCCGCCGTGCCCCTGCCGAAAAGGGAGCAAGAAACGGAGTCTACTGGATATGCAAGTGCGATTGTGGCAGAGGAAATAAAATCCTCAGTTCTGCCCTACTCTCAGGATTCACACGCTCTTGCGGTTGTCTCCGCAGCGAAAATACCAAGAGAACCGTCCGCCTGATGCAAGCCGTCAACAGAAAAAGACGTGAATCATCAACGGATAAAGTAAGCATTTCATAAATTCATCGTATATTTGCAAAATGAAATTCAAGTATTTAATAGATAAAGTCAATGGTTTCAGACACCGCAACGATTTTGTGGTGCTCGATGGAAGAGCCAACTCGGTCACGCTCTCCAAGGGCATCTACGACCACATCATTAAGAAAGAACGTACAGAATACTCCATCTTCGTGTTCAGACTATCTGACAGAGGTACATACGGATTCTGCATGCGTGAGGACTGGGAAGACCTTCGCAAAGCCAACACCGCCTTCGCTCAGCTTCAATTCAATCAGAAGTATAAGAAGGTCGGTTTCAGAAGTGACTACCCTTCCATCACCGCCATCCTTGATGAGTACAACCTTCCTCTCAACAGAATGGTTCGCCTTACTTGCATCCCACGCAAGTCACAAAAAGGAGAACCTTATTACGAAATCATGCGACCAAACTCAAATTTAAGCACATGGCAACAAGACAAGATGTAATATTTCAAGGCTTGACACACTCACCATCCGACTATAATTGTCAGGATGGTGAGTTGGCAACCTGCCTCAACCTCATCAATGAGGATGGGGCACTCCACCCTATCCACCAGCCAGTGGTAGCCGAGCAGAACATCACGCTGGATGCAGGGGACACCATTGAACTGGTGCATAAGGTGACACACGATGAAGCGATACACTCCCACTACATCATCCGTAAATCAGATGATACTTGGTACTGGATGGAGAAAGGTGGAGACGGAACCAAGAACACCATCAACCTCAACGGATTTCACGTCAATGCCGTTACGGCGATAGGCAATATCCTCTGTTTTGTCGGTGTTTCAAAGACCATTTATGGTTATTGGATTCCTGCAAATGCCAGCTACACGATGTTCGCAAGAAACAATTTCGATTACGATATATCAGTAAGCATCAACAAAACGGAATCGTTCAGTAGTGTTGTTGCTGATTTAGCTGACGTATTTTGGGACTACTTCTCATGGTCAAGTTTTGGAAATGACAATGAAGGTAACCGCAGGGTTACAAATATACCAGCAGATAAAGTTCAGAAAGTTTTCTCTGCCATTGATGCTGAGAATAATCGCACACTGGCAGCACTGGGTGATACGCATCAGAAATATAACACTTTTGCTGTTGTTGCAGTAAGACTATACGATGGTTCATACTACAACATATCCAACATATTCCGCCTTAACGGAATATACAACACGATAGACGAAGTTAACTTCAACGCTGACAACAAACAGATATATGTTAGCAATGCTGGCAGTCTGACTGCTTATGATATACAGATAACATTCGAGTCATTAGAACAGATTTACGACCTCATTCAAGGTGTAGACATATTCCTTACTAAAGGAAATCCTTTTGTCGATTTATCTAAACCAGTAGATACGTTTACCTTTACAGACGGAGACAAGCACAGACAAGGCAAGTTCTATCTTCCAAAGATGAGCGTATCTACAGCTAAGCAGGAGATTGACAATCTTGTCTTCTATCACTCCATCTTCATCAGCAAGACAGAACTCGGCAAGAAACATACCCTTAAAAGAGTTACAGAAGCAGAAGAGAGCATACAGCTAGCCAATCTGTTCCGTTCTGATTTTGGCGGTACAACCGCCATCACCTACAACAACAGACTGCATATAGGAAACATCAATACAGGAGATATTAAACTCAAAAACACGTATACGTCAGGTAACGGAGTATTCGACAAAGAAGGTATCATCAAAGTGGAGACCCGTAATAATTCCATCCTCTGGAAAGGTATACTATCCTATATAGATGAAACCATCTATTGTGTTCCTATCAACGATGTGCTACGTGTAAGTTATTACCGCCACCAACTTATAGAAGGTGGAAAATACGAAAAGGCAATAGTAAATCCGCTATCTTCTGATTCTACTGCATTCTCGTTCTATATAGGTGAAGATACGAAAAACGGAATCACCTTTGAACTTCCGTGGGCTGCATCAACAGAAGAAGAGTGGAATAAGGTTGTTGAAGAATATAAACAATATAACAAGAATCCATCTGTAGAAAATAGCCCTAACCTTCTAAAGGTAAGCGAAGCAGAGAACCCTCTTGTGTTCCCTGCCAAAAACTCTGTTCAGGTAGGTTCTTCTGTTATCAGCGCACTAGCCGCCAACACCCGACCAATCAGCGAAGGTCAGTTTGGTGATGCTCCTCTATATGCCTTCACCGATGAAGGTGTGTGGGTACTGATGCTGAGTGATGAAGGTACTTATCAGACTCGTCAGCCAGCGCAGCGTGATATATGTTCCAATCCGAAAGGTATCTTGCAGATTGATGATGCAGTTCTGTTCCCTACAGAGCGAGGTATCATGATGCAGCAGGGCAGGGAATCTGTATGTATCACGGAAGTGCTCGATAATTATCCTTTCAATTTCCTCACGATATATTCCCACTCCGTCAAGGATAAAACCTATCCCAACAAACTCCTTGCGCTGGGTGGCATTCCTGAGGATGATGTGAAGTATGCCAAGTTCCGTAGATACCTCATTGAAGCTGATATGATTTACGATTATTACGATGCCCGAATCATCCTCTTCAATCCGAACTACTCCTACGCTTACGTTTACTCGTTAAAGAGTAAGATGTGGGGAACCATGCACAATGTGTTCAACAAGCGAGTCAACATCTATCCAGATGCCTACGCTACCGACAAGGAAGGAAAGATAATCAATGCTTACGTAAAGGAACCAACCGATAAGGTTTCCTATTTCCTCTGTAGCCGTCCGTTGACTCTTGGGCAGGAGATTCACAAAACCATGTTTAATTGCATCACAAGCGGATATTTCGGAGACTTCGGGGCAAACAAATGCGGCATGGTGCTATTCGGAAGCAACGACCTGATGCACTGGTTCTTCATTGGTTCATCTACCAATATGTTCCTCAGAAACCTTGTTGGGTCTCCATACAAGTATTTCCGAATCGCATTGATGGGCAGTTTGGATGCCAACGAGTCTATCAGCACGCTACACACCGATTTCCAACCACGTTTACAAAACAGACTTAGATAATTATGACAGAATATACATTATTAGAATTTGACTCACGGAAAGTTGAACTAGGTGCAGCCATTGGATATGAGAAAAATGGCAAGATTGAGATTTCAAACTTTGTGAGAATAGCAGATATAGGTGAAAGAAGTCAATACTACGGTTACGTTTCCTTTGGTGCTGGTTCTCCTTTATATGGTTTCACAAAGGAAGGTGAATGCTTTTCTTCATCAGAAATTAAAATAGCTGACTTGAAGATTGTCGACTCAACTATCACCAAGACCACTGGTACGAAAATCGTCAAGGAGACGGATTCCGATGGTTCCAGCCATGCCCGACCATACAACCCTATCAGCGCAGCAGCAGAAGGCGAGGAGACCAATGAAGGCGAAACCACGGAGCCTGACAATATCTTCTCCATCGCCACCCTCCAGCCGAGAGAGGAAGTAGCCATGAGCTGTCTCAACGCAATGCTCAGCCACTACGATGCTCCGCTCAATATTGACAACACCAAGATAAAGCAACTTGTAAGCAAGTCATTCTTGTTTGCTCAGGAGTTCATCAATCAGGCAGTACTCTATCGTGAAAAGGAGACAACATCTTCTACCGCAGAGAGCAACAAGTACGCATCAATAGATGCCAACTCGCTCAGCAGCGACACCGATAAACTGCTCTACAACATAGCCACTGCCATCACCAACTTCATGGCTCAGGATAAGAACCAGTATGCCGAGCAGCAGAAGAATGGCTTGAAGGTCAACGCTGAGGTAAGCGGAACCATCACAACCAAGCAGGAAAGTGGCTCTACTGGAAACACAGAAAACGTATAAATTCTTTTATATATATCTTTCTTAAAACAAAAAAGGGTAGCCGTCCGTGATGGATAGCTACCCTTGCTTTTTGCGTTAACCTAAAACGACTAATATACTAAAATGGATGCAATGCAATTCTTACTCTGCCAGCCGAGCGGTTGCTGGCATCCTTAATCTTCTGCTTCTTATCCTCAGCCAGTGCCCAGAACCTGTCAGCACCGTCAGGAAAAACAATCATCAGCCATTCATATAGACATTGGTTCACAATATAATCGTGAATATATACCGTCATGGTATGCACGCTTGTCTTCGAGAATCCGTTTGGCATTCTCAGAGCCAAGTAATAGGCTTCCTCCTCATTGGTAGGCGAGCCGATGCACTCAGCCCACTCGTTCGAGTCAAAGCCGCCACCTAGCATTTCTACCTTGGTAAAGCGGAAAAGCATTTCCCTGCAATCCTCCACGGCTGAATCCAATATCCTAGCCAGTTTATCACGGTTGCCTTCCTCAGATACGTCAAACACATTCTTCAACTGCTTGGCATCCATACCTTTCTGGCTGGCATAAGAGTCAGCAAAAGAAAAAGCCGTATTCTTGATGTCGTATATCAACTCCTTCTTTTCCAACTCTATCATCACTTTATATCCCTTATTGCAATGTTTCATATCCTGCCCTCCTATCTTGTTGGTCTTTTACGCATATAGAGTATAGCATCCATCTTATCTAGCAAAGCGTTTTCCTTGCTGAGATATTCATTAGCCTTATCCTTATATACTAATAAGCACCATTCAGCTACTATCTTGTTTACTACATAGCTGAAAGCAGTAGTCTCCAAGGTCTTCGCCAGCGAATCCTTGAAAAGTGTGCTTACTCTCAGCCCGAAGATTTCCTCTTCATCCGAATCACTTCTTTCTGTAGCAAGCACGCTCCCCAAGGCAGCTGAAACGTCACCGATGGCATCATGCCAAAAGCCTTTCAGCATATCCCTGTCCGCATCTGTCACAAACACTTGGTCATACAGACTCTTGCCGTTGGCATCCAAGTTCTTTCCACCAATGTAAGCCGTGGTCTTAGCCACCTCCTCATACACCTTATCTCTGTTGATTGATATTCGTATATCTCGCATTCTTGAATCTCCTATAAATGTTAAGCCCTAACAATACCAGCAGCACACAGGTAGCACCCATCGCCCATGCGGCATATTCCAATTCAAACTCCTCCCACTTTGTCAGCTTCCGCTCCACTGGATAGGGAACCCTGATGGTATCTGTTCTAGCGATAAACCGAAAATCCTGCTGCTTATGATTCTCCAAGTTCATCTTCTCCAGTTGGAAGAAATCATAGATATATTCCCAATGCCATCGGTCGGTGAAGATGGTATCACCCACTTGTCTTGTTGCCACGCTATCCTTTACATAGATGCTGTCACGCTTAATGATGGAATCCCATCTAAGCACGTTCTGTTTTGTTTCAGCCCTGAAACTATCTGTTTCATGGTGAGAAACACTTTGTTTCGTAGCGTGGAACGAAGACTTGCATCCTGCAAACAGAAACACCGCCAGCAAGCCAACGATAACCGCCAGTGCAAGTCTGCTCCACAACTGCTCATCATACCATCTTATCCTCATAAGCCAACCTATTTAGATTCCACCTTAAAAGCCGCCAAAGCCCTCTTCAAGTACTTGCGTCTATGTTCCAAACCATAAGTGCCACCATTGATGGTCTTGGTGATAGCAACGAAACTGCCACTATCAGCCAGTTTGTTCAAGCCGTGTTTCCACCACCACCACATGGCACTCTTGGTAGCGTATCTTGGCTCCTCCAGCAACTCAGGATGCTCCATAATATCGTCAGTCACATCTCGGCTTTTCTGCAAAGCCTGATAGTTCGCCCTGCCAGTAATCTGAATCAAGCCCCTGCCACGATACTTGTAGCCGTCACCATCCTTCAAGTTGCCCAGCATATTCTTCAACTTGCCCACATCATACTTGTGGAAATAGTTCTTGTTGCCGAGTTCCTTGGTATATCTCAGTTCACCGCTCTCATGCGCTATCTGAGCCAAGAAATGCGCCATACGCTTAGGAGTGTCTATCTGATACGTATCGGCACAACCATTGATGTAAGGCAGAAAGGCATCCACCTTAGCCTTCGCATTCGGCATAATCGCCAAAATCTGTTCTCTTGTTACCTTCATATTATTTACTCTCCTTTACTTGTTTCAACATATTTGCGAGTTCGTCCTTTACCTTACTCTCAAAGTTACCTAATTTGGTCTTAAAATAAATGTTTACCCCGAATATTGCTCCAGAGTAAACAAGTGCTTGGCTGATGTACCAGAGCACACCATCCGAAATAATATAGTTGTTCAGAAAGAATGATAGGAAGGCAAGGACGATGCCGCTCACTACCATTCCAATGGCTGTACCATATTGCAATCCTTCACGTACGTTTGGAGTCATAACTTATCTTTTTATACTATTAACATTAATAATATGCAAAGATAAGAAATGATTCCCAATTAGTTACTTTATCCGTTTATTGTGTGCCATATTTTGCTTGTTGGATGCAAGCAGTCAGGGTCTTGCAGATACTCGATAGCCATCAAAACAACCATTTCCTTCAATTCGTCTGCATCCTTACTGAATCTCTCCAGCAATAGATGATGGTCACTCCTCAACAGATTCATAGTTACCGCCAAGTCATAGATGGTATAGTCAGAAATATCATCCTGATGCACGTCAAACACCGCTCTCACCTCCTCGTCCGAGAAGAAAGGAGCCATGTGCTTGGTTCCGTCAGCATCCTCATACCACATCTTGCTGATAGCATCATCGGCAAAGTGTTTGTCAAAATGCTCTTCGCTCAGCACACCATACACCATCGCACAAAGATGATGCTCCTCCACATCGCTCAACTTGCATGAGAGAAACTTGCCCACTGCCTTAGCTACTGCCAACATCTGTTCAGGAGTCAACTCCTGCTGATACTTTTCTACGAAATCTACAAAATCCATAATATAAAAATTAAAAGTTTATGATGCTGCAAAGATACCAATATCTTAAACGCAGCACCATAAACTCGTAGATAATTCTGTAGCTATCTGAATATCAGATAAATACAGTTACGATAAAAACACCTCCTTTCTTTATTCGTCCTTAAATTTGGTTCTCTTCTCTCCACCCCTCGTCCAGATGTCGTTCTTCTTCCGTTTCGCCACCTTTCCGATAACGTCATTTTCGTAAAGTTCGGGCTTGTCTTCCCTCCCTTGGGTCTCAGAAGCAACACCACCATTCGGGTTGCCACCTTGGTTGGCATCAGGTTTCCCATTGCCATACCATTTCTCATCACTTGGTTTGTCTGCAATCATAACTATAAACTATAAATTATAAACTATAAACTAAGCCGCCAGCGGTGGATTCTGTCCGTCAGGGTTCACTCCCTGACCGCTCATCATCTGCTGCAACATCGCCTGAGCCTTCGGGTTGCTCTGTGATGCCTGAGCCACTTGTGCCTGCAACTGAGGAGAGAATCCTTGCGGAACCTCACCATTCTCCATTGCTTGCTGGTTGGATGCCACCGATTGCAGCAACTCCTCACCAAATGGGAAATCGCCCACCTGCAACAACTGCTCCAGCGTGATAGCCTGATTCTGCCACAAGGTCATAAGGAACTCATTTGCCATCTGTCTATATACAGGTGTAGCCGTACTTTCCGTGATGTTGATGTCAAACTCCACGTCTCTAATCTTCTTAGGGTCATAGCGTACAATCTGTCCTGCCCTACCTACGATATTGAAGTTGCGAGCCACATCATAGTACTGCTGCATATTCTTAACGGTCTTGTAAGCACCATCAATGATAAACTGGCTGAAACTCTCCAATATATCAAGCAGCGACATAGTGGCATTCTGTGTCTGCTGGGCATAAAGCGAACCACTCGTACCCGATACTCCTGGTTTGCCTTGCAGTGCACCATTCACTCCCGATATATCCTCGAAGAACTTCAACTGAAAACTGAGCAAATCACCGATACCGATATTCGTAGAGTTGTTGGCAACTTGCTGAGGAACCTGACCTCTCTTGTTTGGCTTGTATCTCACCACGCCATTGAATCTACTCCACTCGTCACAAAAATCATCCCAACTCATATCATCAGGCAGACAATCCTCAGGGCAGAGCAGCACACCCTTGGCACTCGCACGCATAATGAAGTCATACATGGTAATAAGTCGGTTCACGTATCTCTGCTGGTCAATCACATCTTCCACGAAGCTGTGAATCTCGCCATCAATGAATGGATAGAACTTGAAACAATATGGATGCTCACCATGAGCATAAGGAGTCTCGCCTTCTCTCAGAATATCACCGAAAGGAGAAAGATAGTAGAAATGCCAGTAATCATCCATAAACCACTCGGCATCAATCAGAGGAATATCCTCTTCCATCATGCCAGCAGCCATACCTCGCCTGATTCTGTCTCTATTCTCTGCATCTACAATATCAGCCTTATCCTCAATATCAATCTTGAAATCATCGCCATTGTTGTAGTCGTGGCATCGGTATCTTGGCTTACTCTCCTTGCGCCAAACCTCAATCACTCGGCAGAGCGAAGGATTGGAAGGATTCATAAAGTCAATAGTCCTAGGGTCGAACTCACCAAATCGCTGGGTGCAGTCAGCAATCACGAAATCACGGTTAGCCGCCAGTCTGTATATCTCCTTCAACTTGCGAGCCTCAGCAGGAGACTTGGCAAACTCTCTCAATACGTTGCCGATGGTAATATCATGCACCTCACCCAAGCAACTCACGTCCCAACCACGAAAATCCCTCATATTGTTGTCTATGAAGAAATTGTTCGGGTTCACGTAGTCCGTCCAGCAATCCAACCTACCTCTTCGCCATCCATACTTTTTCTTATAGATAGCAGCACCGCTTATCAGGAACTCTTCCATGGTTCGGGCATCCAGTTCCGTCTCTCGGTTCAGTTGTCGGTTACATTGCAGCACCACGCTCATGGTCTCGCCATACCGCTTTTCATCCTTATCTCTAGCGTTGCACGTAGGTTCCTTGCTCTGGGAGCGGTACACACCCAGCACATTCTTCACCAATCTTCTGATAAGGTTGTTCTTCAATGGTTCGCTACCCTGCTCACGGATATAGTCTTCCTCCCTGATACGCTTTTTAAAGCCACACTTGCTTTTAAACTCAATGGTATCGCCCCACTGGTCTCCATAGCAGTATCGCTTGTTTCTCAGTCTTCGCTTTCGGAAGTTATCCATGTTGTTGTAATATCGCTGAGCCTCCAGCAAGATAGAGAAGGCACGCTCATAAGGTCGGTCAAAGCGTTTCATCGACTCCTTCACGCTATCCAGTTCATCCTTATCAATCACCTTGCTCAACGATAGCAATTTAGCTTTTTCTTTCTTCTTTGCCATAGTTATTGTGTTTCTGTAGGTTCAACAATATGTGCCAGCTTCCGAGCCACCCCAAGCAATCCGCTTGCAGAATCGCTATCGCCAAGACTGACGCAGACAAGATAGCCTGCCATATAAACGATGGAATCCTTCAATGTTTCAGGCAGCGTTATCTTCTCTTGGCTGATAATCGGCATACACACGCACGAAAGCACCACCGTAGCCTTGTCACTCCTGCTGGTATACAACTCCAAGAACCGCTCGCCATCGCTGTGAATCAACGCTGCAATAGGTCGCTCAGGGTTTCCCCTTACCCCGAATCTGCTACCCTGCATCTTGTAGCCATCATCATCCTCGGTGATAACCTGAGCCGAACGTTGCCAGTCACTAGCCTTCACGCTCAGCAGCCTAATCATATCCGATGGAAGATACATGGTTCCCACATAAGCCCCATAAGACTCTTGCCAAGATACATCAAGCCCCTCGAATCGCTGACCATCCAGCATACTGGCAGGAGCATCCTTCAATATGATTCTTGCTGCATCTACTATCTTACTCTGAATCAACTCGCCTTGCGACAAGGTATCAGAATCGGTAGGAGTCAGCAAGCCCGAAGTCTCTTGGTTTCTGTCCAAGAGCACCTTCACTTCTTTCACCAGTTCAGATACAGCATACGTACTCATTACTCCAGTCCTTCTAGTTCAACACCCTTTTCCTTGGCAATAGCCAAGATGTCTTCCTTGGTCTTCATCTTAGAACGGCTCACACCATAGGTCTCAGCCAGATAGTCCTTGGCATCCTCAACGTCTGTCACTACGTGAGTCTTCTTCTCGTCAGCCACCTTCTTCTTTGCCTTGGCAGCAGCCTTCTTCTTGGCTTCCGCAGCTTCCTTCTTCTCGTCAATACTCTCCACCAAGAAGAACTTGTCGTTGAACCAATAATGAGACTCAATAGCCTTCTGTACCTTTGGGTCTCTTGTCATATAGACACTACTGCCCATACTCTTACCCTCGAAAACAATTCGCACTCGCTCGTTACCTACCATAACACTGAATGCCAAATCTGTTCCTGCTTGATATGTATTAAACATGATTATACCTTTTATTTATGTGTTACTAAAAAAGGGATGGGGCTAGTGCCCACACCCCTCACTATTTAATGAATAATTTGCAATTATACTCTCTTTTAGGCAGCAGTCTTCAACTCAGAATCGTCTGTCTGAGATACTTCCTCAGGAACCTTAGCAAGGCGCATACGAGCATGTGCCTTAGGGTACTTCAAGTACAGACAAGCTACCTCCTGAATAACTACTGCATCGGTGTTACGGATGCCAGCCGCCTTCAAGTCGAGCACGTTTCGTGTCCAAGACAAGTGTACTCGCTTAACCAAGAACTCTGGGTCAAGGGCAAAGCCGCAGTCACTCATACCGAAGAGGTCGAACAACTCAGAGTGAATCATCAGCACCTCACCGAAGTCAGTCTCCCAACTCTTGAACTTCAACTTCCAAATATCAACGGTGTCCTTCAAGCGGAACTTGTCAGAATCAATCTTACTGAATGCACTCACGAAGTCAGAACCAGCGATAATCACCTTGCGCTTGTTGCCGATACCAGTACCCACAAACAAGTCCTTGGAAATGTCAACCAACTCCAAGTCGGTAATCACTCGCTCATTCTTGTTGTAGCCCTTCTTCATATCATCAGCAGTAGCAACATGACCTACCTCAATATCCTTACCAGCCATCCACCAGATACCCTTGGTAAACCACTGGGCAGAACCATTCTTAACCTCATGCTTGATGCAAGCCATATCACCGAAGAGATAAGTACCCTCCATGGCAAGACGCATATCATAGATGCTATCCTCCTCAATGTCCGAGAAGTCCCAATCCACTCGCTTAGCAGCAATCTTGTCGAAGGTACTCTGCTCAACCTGAATCATGAAGTTCTGACAATACTGGGTCTCAGATGCAGGAAGGTTGTTGAAACGCCCCGTCTGAACGTCCATTTCACCACAACTCTTAGCCATACGGATAAGTTTCTGACCCTTCTTCAAGGCAGGAACGCCGATTGCCTGCTTGTTAATCAACTTGCCATTCACTGCATACACAATCGGATAACCTTCTGTGTCCTTACCGCAAACGCAGAGTTCCAAATCAGGAGTAGGAGCATCAGTAATGGTAGAATATGCAACACCATTATAGTTGGTAATTGCCTTCACGCCTACCACTCGGATGGTATCATCCAGCGTAAACATGGTAGGGTCTTCTACCTTCAATACCATAGATGTACCAGTACTCTCCGTTGTTGCTTCCTTCACGGTAGTCTTGATAGGTCGTGTACCGATACTCCAATACTCAACTACAAACGAGTTGGCAGACTTGGTTGTCGCATAGCGTGAAATCTGGTCAACTGGAGTAGCCATCGGACGAATCTTGGTAATCTTCTCATCAATGTCGTTCAGGTAATACTCCGTGCCGTTCTCGTTATAGTGCTCACGACCCTTAGTCTCGGTCTTGATACCATCATCCTGACGTGCCGCACCGCCATTGCCAGCCTCGCCAGCAGCAGGAGCACCACCAGCTTCCGCAGGGTGACCGCTCTCGGTACTGCCGCCATCAGGCAGTGTTGCCGCCTCAGCCATGATAACATGACCATTCACTCCAAAAATAACTGCCATAACCATCAGGAAGATGGAAAGCAGCCGATTAAATGTACTTTTCTTCATTGTTATTCTGAATATTAATTAAACATTATATATTATCTTTTCACCTTGTCGAATTATCTGATGTGTGTTCTCTTCTCGTTGCCACGCTCCCAGACGTTACCCCTACGTGATACCCTGCCCACAGCACCAAGGTCAGGCTGATTGTCTGTCTGCTTGGTCTCCGCATTGGCAGAATCAAGGTCGGCAGTACCATCACCCTTCTTGCGTAGCTGCAAGTTCTTGACGTGCTTGCTGTTCTTTCCACGAACCTCACCCTCATGGGCTGCATCAGCCACATCAGAATCATGGTTCTTTGCCTTGATGAAAGCAGTAATCATTTCCTCGGTAAACTTGCCAGTTACCACATTGCGCATGGTCTGAAAGCACTGGTCGATTGCTTCATTCACAGCTTCCTCGCCATACTTCTCCTCCAGCTTGTCGAACACCTCATAGCTTGCAGGCATGTTCTTGTCATACTCCTCCTGCAATTTCTTGCCGTTGGCAGCATTCTGTAAGAACTCAGACTGAGCCGATGCAATCTCATCCGCATTGTCAGGGTCAGAATAGTAGTCAATGGCATCCTCGCCATGGGTACGAATCAACTCAGCGTAAGGACTCTTGCCAGCCTTCATCGCCTGAAGGAAGGTAGCCGCCTCAGGGTCACTACCCAGCCAATCGCCCATCGCCTTTTCGTTATCCTTGTAACCCTGCAAAGCCTTCTGGTCGGCATCATAATCATCATTGATGGCACCATACATAGCCTCATCATCCGCATACTCCGTGTCAGGGTGGCGGGTCTTCAAACGCTCCAAAGCCAAGTCTCTCTTGGTCTTGGTGTCTTGCTGTTTTGCAGCACCAGCATTCTGCTCAATATTTGTATTTTCGTCCATATATATATGTGTAAATTTATAAATCAATGCCCAAAATTAATGCTTTTTTCCGATTTTCATCTTTTATCCGTTAATTTAGTCTAATCGGATGCGACTAATTCAATACTTTTTTGTATATTTGCAGGGTCAGATATGAAATATAAGGATTCACGATGCTATTTTATACAGGAACGTGACGCTGATTTATTGAGGGCTTACAAAGAAATTATTAAGGTAAGAGACAATATCAGACTCTCAGAGATTGAGCAGATGCTAGCCCAGTCTCCGAGCAGAAGATTTTGGGTATCAGAAGACCGTGCTTATATAGTCATATTAGACTTACTGAAAGGAAAACCACTTGATAACATGATTCCTACCCGAAAGGAAATGTATCAGGAGATTTTCAGACGATTCCAGATTCATAAGAGTAATGAACCATATCTCAGTAATATGGATATTATCAAACGTGTATGTGCTGAAAAAGCACCCAGTTTCTATTTGACTCCTCAAAGCATACACGTAATTCTTAGCAGGGTGAGAAAGGAGGAGAAGCAAAGATGCTACGAGAGACGAAAGAAAAGATTGCGCTTTATGCTGGGTACATTATAATAATGTGTATCACTTTTCTTGGATATGATGGCATGGGTCTCACAGACGGTTGTTCTATTCAGAACCGACTAAGCTACCCTTTCTTACATCAGAACATCTTTCATGCTGCCATCAACCTTTATGTCTTCCATCAATGCTACCGAGCCATCCCTTGCGGCATCGGTCACATGGTGGCATTCTATCTCATAGCCATCAGCTATCCCTTCACCTCATCCCTACCAATCATCGGTCTCAGCGGCTTTATCTATGCTTACATGGGCTTTATCGCCCCCTACGTGGAGAATAAGGTAAGATACAATCTCACCATTCTCCTATATATCTGTGTTGGAATCTTCTTCCCTTGCATGGCAGTTGGAGTCCACATCTATTGCTATGTACTTGGTCTGTTGTGGGGTTATCTAAATGCACCGCTATGCCAAGACAAGTAAACGCCACACAAGCCAAACTCACAGATGCACTAGACAAACACGTATTGGGCATCCTGAAGGAGAACGAGAAACGCATCAAGGAAATCAACACACCCTTCAATCCTATCAAGGGTGAAGGTTGTGGAGATAAGCGATTCCTGCTCTTCCTTCCTGATTTCCCGATTCAGAAGCAGCAGCTTCCAGTTTCGATGAAGAAGATTCCGCTCGTCAAGATGCTCATCGAGTTGGGTAGCTGCAAGGCAGTAATCGAGGAACTGCACAAGGATATAGACGAGCCGTACAACCTAGAGGAAGAAATGGAACAACTGGTTGAGCAGTTCACTCGCATCAGAATGAAACACGACCCTTTCTTCTTCTTCGCCACGTTCATCTATATCAAACCGAAAGGTGGAGGTCTCCCCTTCCGCTTTGTGCTCAGAAGACCGCAGCGCAGACTGCTCAGGTGGCTGGAGGAGCGAAGAAAGAAGAATCGCCCTATCCGTCTCATCCTGCTGAAAGCCCGACAATGGGGAGGTTCTACGGTCATTCAGATGTACTTCCTCTGGCTGCAACTCATGTGGCAGAAGGGTCTTAACTCGCTCATTATTGCTCAGGTCAAGGACACCGCAGAAACCATCCGAGGAATGTTCGATGAGGCGTTGAAGGAATTTCCAACCAAGTTCCTGCACGAAATGGGCGAAGTATATTCTGAGAGCGAGCCTAAGTTTGTGGGAGTGGGAACATCAGGAAACGTGAAGAAGGTTCCTCAGCGATTCTGCAAGATTAAAGTGGGTTCCATGCAGAAACCTACTTCTGCCAATGGTGAAGATTACAACCTCATCCACTGCTCTGAGGTAGGATTGTGGGAGAAGACAGAAGGTAAGTCTCCTGAGGAGGTTATCCAGAATGCCACCAATGGTGTGCTCTACCGACCATACACGATGATTGTATATGAATCAACCGCTAATGGCACTGGAAACTTCTTCCATCAGGAGTGGCTGGCAGCAGAGAAAGGTGATTCTGTATTTGAGCCGTTCTTCGTCCCTTGGTTTGAGATTTACGACCTCTACCATCTTGACTTCGAGAGCAAAAAACAGAAAGAAGAGTTCGCCAAATGGCTATACGAAAACAGAAACAACACCAACACGATGTCGAATCGTGAGGAGCCAGTAACTTATCTTTGGAAGTTGTGGCAGATGGGAGCACCATTGGAAGCTCTTAACTGGTATATCGTGGAACGCAAGAAGTTCACTGACCACGGAGATATGGCTAGCGGATTCCCTTCTGACCCAGTAGAAGCCTTCAAGCACTCAGGAGCCAAGGTATTTGCTGAAGAGAAGGTTGACCAGTTCAAGAAAGGTTGCCGAGCACCTAAGTTCATCGGCGATGTGTATGGTGATGGCTACAAGGGCAAGAAGTGCCTACAGAATGTACGGTTCTCGGAAGACAAGACTGGGCAGTTGTGGATATGGAGCAAGCCTGAGTACTTTGACGATTGCAAGGTAACCAACCGCTATCTGGTTGTTGTTGATATTGGTGGTAGAGGTAGCAAGGCAGACTGGTCTGTTATCTGTGTCTTCGACCGCTATTGGATGATGGAAGGGGGCAAACCATACGTGGTAGCCCAATGGTACGGACACATAGATATGGACTTGCTGGCATGGAAGGCTGCTCAGATAGCCAAGTACTACGACAATGCCCTGCTGGTGATTGAATCCAACACCTTGGAGACGAAAGACAAGGAGCACATCTTGGAAGGTGGCGACCAGTCTGAGTTTATCCTGAATCAAATCAAGGATGAGTACGACAATCTCTATGCTCGCAAGCAGAGCGAAGCAGACATCAAGGAAGGTCTGCCACGTAAGTACGGATTCCATACCAACGTGGCAACCAAGCCGATGGTTATCTCTGTACTGGTTCAGGTAGTCAGAGAACATCTATACGTTGAGCGAGACCAGCGATGCCTGAACGAGTTCCTTACCTACGAGCGTAAGAAGAACGGAGCATACGGAGCCATCGACGGAAAGCACGATGATTTGCTCATGACCAGAGCCATCGGACTCCACATCTGTTTCAACGAAATGGAAATGCCTAAGATGATACAGAATCAGACAAGAGTAATGAGAAGAAAGGTTTCTGTTTCGGCAGCAACCATCATATAGTTTCAAACAATTAATAATTACGATTATGAAAGTAACAAAGATTTTCAAGCGCATCAAGTGCGAAATCATGTACCGCCAAGCTACGGCTAAGGCAGACTACGCATCCAAGAAGAACAATGGTGAAATCTTCTACGTCCTTCCTACGCAGAAGGGCAACCTCATGATTATGAACCGCTCGCTTTTCGAGGCATTCAAGAAGACCAAACTGGTAGACAGCGACATGAAGGTCAGAGACCTCTTCAAGGATTGCGTCTACCATACCAACTGCAAGAGCAAGAAAGGCAAGGAAAGCCGCAAGCGCAAGTTCCTCCGCTGGAAGGGCTTATCTAAAAATATCCCAACTAAATAAACGGATAAAAGATAGGTAGAGAAAATTCTGCCTATCTTTGCACTATTATTAATAATGTGTATCAAATATGATTTATAAAATTGTACAAGGCAACGCTTTTAAACTCCACATCTTGGTGAGAAAGATGGATATGTCTAAGGAGTTCAACCGCTTGGTTGACTTCGATATGACTCAGGCATCCGACATCAAGGTGGAACTGCAATGCTGTTTCGATGATTCCATCATCGTGCCCACGTCCATCGGTGGCATAGAGCATAATGTGCTGGTGTGCAATATCCCATCCACCCTTGACATCGGCAACTACAATGTAGCCGTATCATGGAACTACGATGGTTATGCGATGAAGAGTGTGGAGCGAAACATCTTGCAGATTATTGAGACCAACAATAGGGTGAAGGTTCCTTGTGGAGTCTTCCAAGGCGAGACGGTTGGCATGTTCGACCTTCGATACTACATGGTCACCAAGAACCAGTCAGATTGCACCTTTGTCTATTCTCTGGATGATGTAACCCTCTCCTCTACTCCTGCCACATTGAAGCTGGGCGAGAAGTATGAGGCAACGCTCACTCCAGCCGAAGGATTCAACCTCGGTTTGGTGAAGGTAGTCATGGACGGAACCGACATCACAAGAGAAGCCTACAAGGATGGCAAGATAGAGATTCCAGCCGTATCAGGCTACGTAAGCATCATGGCGAATGGCGATGATAATATCTACTATTACGGAGCCACCGCTGCCAAGAATATGTGCCAGTTCAATATGGAAGACCTTACCAAGGTAGTGGGCGACATCGTAGACAAGTCTATCAACATCACCACCACCAAGGAGAAACCATACATCTGGTTTGCCAGCCGTGTGCCAGTAGTGTTCTATCAGTCAGGACTCACCGCATCCCTCTACTCCACCAAGGTAGGCGACATCTACTATTATTGGACAGATGAGTTGAAAGCAGGAGAATATATATATAACGCAAAATTAAAATAATATGGCAAAAGAAACCGTTTATAACAACACGCTCGTAAGTGGAGCAGCCGACGAGACCTTGACATACACCAGATATGTCAAGGATGAGAGTTCGGGTAAATCCACCAAGGAGCTTCTTGACGAGAAGGTCAATAAGACTGACCAACTCGGAACTACGCAGATTGCCGACAAAGCCGTTACTACAGAGAAATTGGAGAATGAATCGGTAACCACCGAAAAACTGGATGCCGCATCCGTCACCACCGACAAGGTAGCAGATGCCAACATCACCACCTCCAAACTTGCCGACTCATCCGTAGAGACCGAAAAAATCAACAATAAGGCTGTAACCACGGATAAGTTGAATGATGGCGCAGTTGACAATTCCAAACTCTCCCCTAATGCGGTAACATCGGAAAAGATTAATGATGAATCTATCATCACCGAAAAGCTGAACGACCGTGCCGTAACCACGGAGAAGGTGGAGGAGAAAGCAATCACCAATGCAAAGTTGGGAGACCAGTCGGTTGATGGTAGAGTAGTTCGTGAGGCATCCTTGGAGACCAAACATTTCGCCAACGAGTCTGTAACAACAGAAAAGGTAGCAAGAAAGTCTATCACCAAAGATAAACTTGCCGACAATGCAGTCGATGCTTCTCAGGTAGTAGATGGCAGCATCGGCAACGCCAAGTTGTCTCCCGATTCTGTAACTACCGAGAAAATCAAGGATGGTTCCGTCACAAATGAAAAGATAGCAGACAACACGCTTGTCATCGGAAAGTTTGACCCAGAGCTTCGCAAAACCATCCAAGCCGCCACTGGTCTCCCTGATGATTTGAATCAGATGATTCAAGATGTAGACCAGTCTGTCAAGCAGCTTCATGAGAAGGACACAGACCTCCAGTCTCAGATTGACGATAAGCAGCAGCAAATCACCTCTAACGATGGAGATATTTCATTGTTGCAGACTCGCAGTACCCAGATGGAGGAGGCAATCAAAGGCATTTCCGCAAGTGGTGGTGCAAGCCAAGCCACAGCAGTAACATACGACAACACAGAGAGCGGTCTTGATTCTGTAACAGCCCAAGGAGCCATTGATGAGCTTGCAAACAAAAAGCTCAATAAGGAGAACATTGCCCAAGAGTTTGGCGATTCAAAGGATAAGGTAGTCTCCCAGTTTGCTCTTCCATTCCGTGAGATTGAATCTCCAGAGTTCATCAAGGTAATAGTAGATGCAGAAAATCATTTCCTTTTAGGTATTCAGCTTGATGGTTCCATTGAATGGGGCAAGGGTATTCCTGCACCAATTAGAGCCAAGTTTCAGGAGATTATCAATCAGTGCCAGCAGGATAAGACAGATGTTCTTGCAGCTATTAATACTGCCAAAGAAGAATTGTCTGCAAGCATCGCAGCATTGCAGGAAGGTAAGGTTGACAAAGAGGAAGGTAAGTCTCTCATTGATGATGAAGTAAAGGAGTGCTTTAGAATAATCTCGAATGATGAGTTCCTATGGGCTGTAGTTGATTCAGAGGATAGAGTTCTCTATGGTATTTATAGAGCAAATGGCAAGCCTTATTATCCTCTCAATGAAATGTATCACGTTGAGCAGAATGAAGAGTTCTTTGCAGTCTGGCTTGATGCAGATGATAAGATACTTCTTGGTATCAGAAAAGACGGAGAAATTATTGGTGAAATCCATGCAGTCAATGCCTTGAAACAAGTTATCTCTCAGCTTCAATCAGACCTTGCATCATTGCAGGAGAAGGTAGGTACAATAGATACCAATCTCAAAGAACTTCTTGACGTTTTCTCTTTGCAGGAGACTCCTGAGTATATTGCAGTAGATACTGATGCAGAAGGAAAAGTTCTGTCTGCAACAAATCCTGATGGTTCAAAAACATTTTATACCACTCTAATACCAAAATCTTCAATTAAATTCAATGATAGAACAATATATGAAGATGAGGTGGAAGATTACAAAGAACTACTGCTTGATTCTGACAACAAAATTCTATGCTATACAGACAAAAATAACGTTGTACATGAAAATAGAGAAATTGTTTTCAGTTCTGCTAACTTAGGTTCAAATGAATCAGAAAAGGAGTTAACTGTGCCTCGTTCAATGAATCTTCCAAAGTATGGCTATACAGATATAAAAGAAGAAACTTTTTATTTAACAGCTAATGAGGGATATACTGATAAGGATGGTATTTTAGCTATGCTTGTAAATGAAGATACTGAAGAAAATGCTCAAAAAGGATTGACTCCCTATAAGTATTTTGTTAAGTCAACTCTTCAAAATATTGATGGTGTATATTCTGTGACATCTGAAAGTGTGTCTTTGAATTTCTATGTTCCTTCTGATGTAAAGGAGGTCGGAGGTAAGTTTTATGTAACTTCATCACTTATAAATGGTAGTGATGATTCATATACTGTAAATCCAACTTCTATCGAAGTTACAAAAATTGTAGATAAGCCAAATGTTGGAACATGGGAAATCAGTAAGAAGACTAAGCATTGGTGTGTTGTAGATATAGACTTCGGCAGCTATCTTAAAGGTACATACAACGTGTTGGTTTCTTTCCAAGGTTCATCTACTCTTTATCATAGACAAAGAAATTTTAGGTATGCTTTTGTAAAATCTGATTACAAGAGTAAAGTAAAGTTAAAGATAGGAGAATTATTGAAACTCGATAAATTTAACTTGAAGTCATATTATATGGATGACACCAAGTTAAAGGAGCCGATAATTTTCCGCTTATACTTACAAGCCAAAGAATTGCGTAATTTCAATGAACAATATCCTTGGAATAGTTCTTCTGTTATTTCGACTGGTGCAACTGGAATTATCAAATCTTTCCCTGTCTGTACGTCTGTTGGTGGTTCTTTTTATGGCATCCAGTTTTTTGGCTACAAGAAAGACAAAGCCAACTACATGTTATCAGATGATAAAGATGGCATGATAATAAGCGGTGGTGCAGGTTGCAGATGGGATAAATTCGATTGGAGTACTTGGGAAGATGAAATGAATGACGAACCAACTGAAAGCAATAGAATTGCAGTTGAAAAATTCTATCAGTTTATAAATGGGGATGGTTTTACAAAAGATACTGCACCAAAGCACATGAATATTAATGATTGGATAGATTATTATATTTTCATTCAGGTATTCAGGCTTAGAGATAATGACATTCATAATCTTATTTTGTATAGTGGGAAAGATAAAACTGTTTTTTCTCCATTCCTCTATGACTTGGATTTGTCATTTACAAATTATGGATATAACGTAGAAATTTCTCCAAGCAATACTGTATGGATAAAATTAGCAGCACTTTATTGGGATGAGATTTGTGAAAGATATGCAGAATTAAGAAAGGTTGTGCTAAATGTAAGCAATTTTAATCTTATTGTAAGTGATTTGCAGAGCAATATCGAATACTCCGATTTTGAGAAAGGAATTGAAAAATGGGGAGTAAGAGATTCAGCTTTAACAACTGGAAGTCTATCTAAGAAATTCGAGAATTTATTAAAAATGTTTGATTCATATTTTAAATAATAATTATTATGGGAAAAAGTTTAATTACAAGATTAAATGCTAGTATTAATCGTGATGATTTACCAGTTTTGGGTAAGATACGTATTAATATTACTGGAACAGATAACACTGCACACTCTTCGGGAGTTACAGGTTCAATGATTTTTATTGGTTCGTCCTTAACGTGGAAGGGTACTGGTAAATGTGCTATAAATACTAGTGATAATATTACATATTATGCTAATATTGATAAAACTTCAAAAGGCATACTCTTTATAGATAATAAGTATAAAGTAAAATCTATAGATACAAACTATGCGTATGGTTCAAATGTAAGTTTTGAAGATATTAATAGATATTGCAAGGAAATCACATCATTACATATATCCAATTCTGAGCAAGATGGAGATTTATCTGTTTTAAAAGATTTTAGTAAGTTGGAATCATTATCTATTGCGGGTTCTAAAATAACAGGTGATTTGTCTAAAGCACAATACTTGCCAAATCTTAAGAATATTAGTATTGCTAAAACTTCAATATCTTGTGATATTTCAATCTTTGCTAACAATGTCAATTTGATATATATTGATGTTTCAAATACATCATCAACAGGAGACCTTTCTGTTCTGGCTGCACTTAATAATATAAGATATATAAATGCTACAGGTACTGCTATAACGGGTTCTTTATATTTATTTGCCAAGAAAGCATCATTTCGAACTTTTAACTATTGGGAATTAACAAACACTTGGAGCAGTGATTCTTTGCGCCCAAGCAGTATGAGTAAAATAACTGGTGCTTTTAAGTTTGAAACTGCAACAGATACAGATAACTTCTTAAAGAATATGGCAAAGTGTTCTGATGAAGATGTAGAGGACAAAGTTTGGTATTTTCAGAACTCTCATAGAACCCATGATTCTGATGCGGCAGTATCTACCTTGCAAAATGCAGGATATACATTATCACAATTAATTACTGATTAAAAAAGAAAATATGGAATTGAATAAGTTAACAAAGAAGTACAAGGTAGTACATGAGGGAACTAAGATGGTGTTCCCTCTTACAGAGGAAGGTGACAATGCTGAGGTATTCCCATCAGTGAATGCCACCGCAGTAGAGTTTGACACATATTCAGAAGCCAAGGCTTACGTTGATAAGCATAACTTGGTGTATGAGGAGCCAAAGTATGGGGAGTAAACCATACAAATAAGAAAAGGGTGAGTCAATTAAGATTCACCCTTCCTTAATATATTATTAATCTTCAAAATTCAAGAAAAGTTCAACATTTGTTCTTGGATGTACCTTATCTAAATTTACTCTAAATTTATTCCAATCATAATCTGACATAACAACAATAGTATGTATTGATGCAAAGTATTCTTTTAACTTTGGCAATCCCTCTTCTCTGCTGAGAAATTGATGAAATCTCTTAGACCTATAACCTTTTTCATTCTTTGGGTTCAACTTTTCCAATTCAGGCAAGATAGGAGCTATTCGTTCATAGACTATATCACGAATCCAATTACCCATAACACCTGGCATCTTTCTCGAAGATTGCCAGTCCCAATGTCTCATCTTGTAAATATCAATAAAGAATTCATCAGGGAATGTCTTTACCCATTTTGCAGCTTCTTTCATTAAAAATTGATTTAAGAAAGTCTGCAATTTATCTTTTACATCCTCTTTTACTTTATCAAACCCAGTAGCTTCATCTACTAAGGCTATAATACCAACTCTAGCGAATGCTCTCATTAATAGCTCGCACTGGTTAGCAATAATCATCTGACGTGGAGATAATTCAATATGTTTTCTTGCTTCAAGAAAAGCATCACATATATCAGCTAGAGCGTCAGCCTTGTAACCATTTATAATGGAGCCTCCATCTGTACATCTAATAGGCTCTAAGTGGCCACCATCTAAATACTTAGAAATGAAAGGGTTAAGTGTTTTTTGTGTTAAGTATCTGGCCAGACGTGTTCCAGATGGTCTTTGCTCATCTTCATCTATCATTTTTAATGACTTCTGCATTGCTAAACCTGAAATAACTCTAGAACCATCATCTAGTACATAACATGGTATTTTAAAACCACTAAGGTCTAATTCTCCACGATACTTTACAACTGTACCTTTTATATAGAGTTCTTCAATTTTTACAGACAAAATTTCTGCAATTCGCTTCATTGTCTCTTTGGTTGTTGTACCATTGACAATCTTACTAACTCCAACCTCAGTCATACCAAGTTTCTCGGCGAGTTCTTTTTGACTCATTCCTTTTTCTTTTAATAGTTCTTTAATTCTATTCATATTTCAAATAATTTAATTACTGATGCAAATATACAACAAAATAAACTATTTAACAAGAAAGAATTAAATAATTAACTAAGTTTAACACATAGGTTTGAAGAACTTCTCGCACAAACTCCCCATCATATAACATGGTTCCTCGCTCAGCATATCTATCCCATCCTGCTCACAGATATGCGCTACTACATGAAGAAGCTCATGACCTATCGTGTTGATAATGCTGCCATCAGATTCACACTTCCCTATAGCAAGAACACTCCTTCTTTCAGCTAGGTTAGAATAAGTAAGCCCCCTATCTCCACTCGACAAAGATAGATGTTTATAGGCTTCCGATAATGGATTTCCGTTGCAGCCAATATTCGAAAGAGCATGGCATATCTCATCGGCATCAGGCGGCTGATAACCTATGAAACATACTATGCTCCATTCGTATTTCGGAAGTTGTATCACCCTTCTTATCATAACACATCTTCCCAAGGAATAGGCACACCATTATGGCAGCAGTCGGCATAGAATCGGTTGAAGATAAAACCGTCCTTCTGGTCGGCATCATCCACCATGTCCTTGATGAATTGGGCTAGCTGCTCCTCATCCTTGATGGAAGACTTGTAGAAGTCTGCCCTTGCCATATTCGCTACATATACATGGTCGTAGCCTACCTTATTCTTCACCTCAATTCCCTGACCAAGCAGCAAGGCATCCACCTTCTCCTTATCCCAAAACGAGATTCCTACATCACGCTTGGAGGAAGGGTCATACTTATACATCTGCTTAACCGCCCATTCGCACATTTTTTTACTGAAATGATAGCCATTGTATCTAAGATAAGAAACCATTCCCTCAGGTTTGAGGTCATACATATCCAATGGCATTCTGCATTTTCCCATATTGCTGAATATTAAAGGGAGTCTGGTTCCGACATGAATGTCACTACCAAAACTCCCAAGTTAAACACTAGCGACCGCCACCATTGTAGCCGCCACCACCTCTTTCACCATAGCGGTTCGGGTAGTTCCAATCATCGTTCACGTTGTTGAATCTACGACTGTTCTCACGCTCTTCACGTTCCTCACGCTCTCTTCTCCAATCGTCACGATAATCAGGCATACGCTCACCCATACGCTCCTGCTTCATCTTTTTCAGACAAGACATAGCCTTGCTGCCAAAACCAAGCATAGACTCGATGTTGTCATACAAATCATCGAACTTATCTTCTGTAATCTCAATCATTACCATAATTCTAAGATTTTTAAAGTGAATAGATAGGTAGGAGATTACTTGCTCATGGTCTGCTGGAGCCATCCCATCATCTTGTCAATCTTGCCCTCAATACCTGAAACCTTACCTTCCAGTTTATTGATTTTCTCTGTCTGTTCCTTCTCCTTGGCTATCTGGGGGTTGAGTTGCTGTAGCATTCCTTCACAAGATTCTACTACCCTCTTGTTGTAATCTACGCTCTCCAGTATCGCCTTGGATTGTCTCAGCATGGCATCCACCTCTGCACTCATAGCATCCTTGTTGTCGCTAACCACAAGGTTCTTGTCGTTGGCTATCTGTCCGTTTGCTGGCAGTTGCTTGAAATCCACTTCCTCATCACCCAGCTTCACCTTCACGTCAACTACGGTCTCCATAGGCTGAGGAGTAAAGCCGTTATTAAAGGTAGGGTATTTCGTCTGAGGATTGCTTACTGAAACCACCTGACCGATTCGCAAGTTCGGGTTCTCGCCCTTATCTAGGACATAGAACAAAGAGTTAGTTCTTAAACCTTGAAACATAATGTAATCTCCTATTATCTATTCTTGTTAAACAATACCCGACATCATCTGTAGGGTGTTAGTATCTCTCTCAAACCAAAACTGATAAACACCAGTTCCCTGCACGTCTGCAACCGTCAATGGTTCGCCATTATACTTGGTTACAGCCTGAGTACTTCCGTTGGTCTCGAAAAGGATAGGCAGCGTACCAGTCGTTCCTGTCGGAATAGCCTGCATCAGGTTCACGAAAATCGTTCCTCTATAGCTGGCATTCACGAAGGCGTGGTTTTTGAACGAGAAAACAACATTGTTGGTGTTCACCACCACGCTCGTAGAAGCGATAGCTGCCGAACCATTACGATTCACCCTTGTAAATGGTCTTAACCAAAACATAGCAGCCTCCTTTCCTTATTAACCCCAGAATCCTGCATTGTTTGCAGCATTCAGTCCATACAAACCAGCCTGATAAGCAACACAGTTAGGAACCGCAGTAAATGGGCTATAAGGAGTGGTCACGGTCTCAGGCAACTTACACTTGATACCAGCCACCTCGTTCTGCAAGCCAGCCAATACCTGATTGATAGGAGCCACCGCCTGACCAACAATCTGAGAGGTCATTGCAGAAGACTTGAAGGTGCTGTTCTCTTCACGAAGAGCATCAATCTTGTTCTGCATTTCCCTCATTTCAGCTTGCTTCTGACCATCAACGATAGTCTGAGTACTCTCCTTGATAGCGTTGTGCAAGTCACAAGTCTGTCTCTGAGTCTCGTAAGCCACATTGGAGAAACCACGCTCCTGACCAGTAGCTACATTGTTGATGGCATTCTGCAAGGTTCCAGTCTGCTGGCAGATAGCCAAGCGGTTCTCGCAGCAGCAGTTGGCAATCTGCTGAGCAATCTGCATATTACCCTGCTGCAAAGCATTGATGGTCTGCATACCGCTCATACCAACCTGATTACCTACATTCTGAACCTGAGAGGTCAAGGCAGAAATGGCACTCTGAATCTGACCTTCGGTGCAGTTCAACTGAGTAGCCAAATTGCTGAGAGCATTGCGGTTGCCACCGATGGCATCCATCAGGAGACCACGACCATAGTCATTGTTAATCTCGTTGGCGAGACCACCACGACCATTATTGCCGAAACCTCCCCAGCCGTTACCTCCCCAGCCCATGAGGAAGAAAAGGAAGATTACCCACATGAACCATCCACCTTCGCCACCGAAACCATTGTTTCCCTTCATGGCAAGAAGGACATTTGGGTCAACACCCTGCTTCTGGAGCAGAGGCGCAAGAAGACCGAGCATCCCATTGTTAGATGTTGAGCCTTCGTTTCCGAATACATACGTTTTACTTTCCATATTATCCTGAAATCTTTTTTGTTAAACACTAAATTATGATTCTCACTTTGTAACGTTACGAGCACAAAGATACGAATAATATGGATAGAGATTGATAAACTCGTAAAAGATTATATAAGTGTATGAATAGCAAAGATTTATGGTTACGGAAAAGGTCGTAAATATACAGGAGGAGCGATTTGGTCTCTCCTATATATATAATGTGTAGCGATTGCTAAAGGTGGATGCCGTACTTTCGTGATAGCTTGCGGAAGAATGCCTTCTTGTTGGCAAAGTATCGGATAAGCGACTTATTCCACTTCTTTTCATGCCCGAACTGGTCGTGGATGCCTTCGGGTATCTTGCCATCGTGAACATACTTCTCAAATGATGAGATAGACTTGCCCATTTCGTTAGCACACCAGCCCTTGTTGGCTTGGGTATCATTCATCATGGCAGTAAGGAGTGCCACCAGTTCCATATCGTTCTCCGAAAGACCACAAGGGATAGGTTTGCCTTCCGCTTGGGCTACTGCTGATTCATGTGCCTTATCAGCGAGCGCACGAAGTCCAGCTTCGATGATGCTGTAATTTACTAATTGCGACATAAGCGTATATAATTAAAATGAGTGTAATCAGGAACATATCACAATAGTACATCTGATTTGTGATAACAACAGAGTCGTACATGATATGTATCACATTTACTCCTGCAATATAGAGTATCGGGATGCGCCACTCTACACACAATCTGTGCAATACCTGACCTTTCCAAAGAGAAATCGGGTATAGGATATAAGTGATGAAATAGAAGAACCAGACAGGTTCCTCATTCTCTTCGTACCATAGTGTTATCTCCATCTTGTTGTCATAGAACTGAGATACACCATACCATCGCATAAGCATGACCAATATAGGCGCATACTTGAAATAAAGCAAGTCCGTCTTAATCTTGCTTCGTTCAGGGAGAAGTTTCGTAATCTCTCCAATTAACTTCTTGACTCGTAGGTCTTCTTCTTCATATTTTTTCATAAGCCTTCATTTTTAAGTTTATAATGATTGGATAATCTTTTGCTGATGTAATCACCTGAGATTCAGATGTTCTTAGATGCTGCAAATATAAAAAGAAATAATGGAAACATAATAATTTAGAATATTTTTAATAGTTAAACTTTATAAATACTTACAGATTGATAGATTTACACAAGAAATAGAGGTAAAAAGTTTCAGATTAAAAGCAATTATCCCCCGAAAGCCTAGCACTTTCAGGGGATAGTCATATATGTATTACTTCTCAGCCTTCGCCTTCTGGTTAGCCACAACTACCTTGTTAGCCTTCTCCAGCACGTCAAGAATGTTCTTTCTCAACTCTCTGATTCTCTTCATGTCCTCAGCGTTGTAGGCATCCTTGCCATCATCCAAGAAACCTTTCTTCAACTCTGAAATCTCCTGCTTATCAAGGGAAATCTCGTCAATGGCATCAATGGCAGCCTTGTTGGTGTTGTAGTAGCCATCGCTCTCATTTGGGGCATTATCTACAATAGCATCATATCTAGTCTTGAATGAGTTTAACTTTTCAAAGAGTTGTTTCAGCTTCATATCCTCAAACTCATCCATAGGGGTAGCATGATTATTATAGATGTCCTCAGCATTAAGTTGGTGCGGTCTGTACTCATCACCACTCTCCTCCGCACGTTCCTTCTTTCTTGCCTCATTGTAATCTTTTACATCTTTCTCATACAACTTGTAAGTCTTGTATTCCTCAGAGCCATAGAAACGTTCAAGCAGAGAGTAATCGCCATCAATCTTAGCTTGTTTCTTCAACTTACTAATCGTGTTGGCTGCTCGGTCGTAGTATTCCTTCTTATCCCAGAACTCATCACCCTGCTTTTTGCTTACTGGTCTATCATCAGGATTGCTGACGAACTTGCTAAGAACTGGAATGTCTGCCATCTTGATTTCCTTCCGGTCATTGAGCGACTTGGTAAGCAAACCGAGCACCTGACTGCCCATGGTGTAAGCACCACCGAGATAAGAAGACAATACATGGTCAACCACAGCAGGGTTATTCAGATTGTATCTTGGGTTACCAAAAGCATCCCATTTGTTCTGCTGCACATCAGGATAGTCGTTTCCGATTGAGTTCATCATCCTTGATGCACGCACCAGCCAATCAGGAGTGCCCACGTATGCCTTGGTAAAGTTAGGGTCATACTTATTGTACTCTGTCTCCTTGAATAATGGCTTGCCAGTAAAGTCAACATTGAAAGCCAACTCAAAGACTGGGCGAATAGCATTCGGCATAAGACTGACCGCAATATTTCCGTCATATCCAGTTGGGTCGAGCGGAAGCATATCCACAACCTGACCGAGCAAGTCTTCTGCATACTGACTCCAACTCTCCTCAGCCAACTCGCCACCCATCATCTTGGATGCAATCATATCGCCTATTCCATAGAAAGCACGGAACTCCTGAGCAAGCGGAATCTTCACGAACTCATGAGTAGTAGGAACCCACATAATCAGGTTGTTTCGTCTATCCCACTTAGAGAACTGCCAATACTTATCCTTTATGCTAACATATTTATCCTTATCATCATCACCACCAAAACCAAAGGCACTAGCAATCACATCAAACAACTGCATAAGGGCAGCGTTAACGATAGGAACCAGCACACCACTCGCCAACCAAGATGCTGTAACAGCCGTGAACTTGAAAGGATGATGCTTAGCAAGCGCACCAAGAGTCTGCAAACTCTGTACTGCTGGGTTGATGAAGAGATAAAGGTTTCTAATCATCTGCCAGCCATATTCGCCAGTACCCTTGCGGTTGAAGTTCAAGGTCACGTCCTTGGCATCATTCACAGCCTCATCAATAGAACGTCCATACTGAATAGAGGTCATGTAAACCGCAAATCGGTTACTATCCTCAATCATTCTGTTCAGAAACTCGATACTATCCATGATGGTGTGCCCTACCTTAACTGGGTTCGTCTTCCATCTATCCAAATCCTTCAAGTCATTCTTGAATTTCTTCTTCAAGTCTTCCACGTCAAGTGAAGAGACAAAGCCAGTCTCACCACCATTCATCATGAAGTCATAGAACATCTGTTCCTTTGGTGTAGCGTTTCCGTTGCTTACCTTCTCTCTCAACTTGCCGTTCTGATAATCTCTCAGCATGAAACCGAGATTCCAAGATGTAGCCAGATTCTTTCTGAGCAGATAGTTGTACTTTGCATCCTCACGAATAGCGGTAGATGCCAGCGTCATGGTCAGGTCTCGGAAGTAGTTGGAAGGAATGAAGAGAGGTGAAAGACTGGTATAGGCAGCAGCCATCTTTCTGCCCAACCAAGCAGCAGCCCTATCCAGTTTGCCGCTCTGAATCTCTCTCACTCGGTGTGCTCTGGTATTGTTCATCGCCTGAGCCAACTGCGGGTCTCCATTCACATAGATAACGTACTCCTCGCCATCCTTCATCACTCGCACCTCATGCTCTCTCTCCTCGCTGTGAGTCTGAGGATAGGCAATGTTCAAGCCGTCTCTCTGCTGGGTAGCATCTCCAGTCTGAGCCATCTGCTCCATCTTCTGCTCGAAAGCATCAATAGCAGCCTTCACCTGATTACTATTCATCTGAGAAGTAATCTGAGGTGTAGCAGGAATCCACTCCTCGTTGCCATTTGCATCCGTACTCTTCACGTACCAAGCCTTGCTCAAGGTCAGCAGGGAAGTTGGATGATTCTGAGCCAAGAGCATCAGGTGTTGTTTCACCCAGTTCTTGTTGTTCAGCAGGATTCCACTCTCTGCCATATTCTCGATGTAGGCGATAGGGTCATCAGCGATAGAGGTTCGTCCGTGTGCCTTCTTCAAGGTCTGATTGAACGCACCCTTGCCGCCACCAACATAGTCCCATACTTGGTCGGCAGTAGTGCCATCCCAGCCACGGAGAGGAATATAATGGCTATACATATCTCGCACATACAGATAAGTATCTTTGCTCATCATGCCAGCCTTATAGCCATCACGGAGAATCTTCTTTGTAGCCGCATTCGTAGCATTCCAGAGGTCTTGCACCTCAGCTACATGACTACTCTCAATATCCCTTACCAGTTTGTGGGCAGCTTCCTCAAAGTCAGAGCCACCGAAGAGAGCCGACAATCCTGAGTAATCGTAGGCGATACCATTCTCATCATAGCGATAGTCCATATAGGAAGGAGAGTATTTCGTTCTAAGAGCGTTATCTCTCTGTCTCCAAATATTGAAATCCACTCTTCCAAACTCCAAATCGCTATCATTGGTAATACGGTTCATATCGCCCTTGTAAGCCCTGTATGCCGCACTTCTCTGAGCCACGTCCTCAAAGTCAGCATCCAGTGACTTCTTGAAAGCCATCTGAGCATCACGCTCCAAACCATGCTTAGCCATCATGTAGATACGGACATTATCATAGCTGTCACCCAGTATCTTCTTCATCTGATGATAAGCCTTTCTCAATGGCTGCAAGAACTCATTGTTGTACTCCTCAAACTCGTTCTTTCCTTTGCCGTGACTTCTGTTCTCGGCAGTATAGGCATCCTCAGCCATATTCAGGCGGTCAACACCCACTTCCTTCATGATAGCTTCCTGAGCCTTGCGGATAGCCAGCATACTATCTTGGAAGGCGATACGTTTGAGCACAGAACCCTTCTGCAACTCTCGGTTGAACTCTCCAAGGGCAGTATCATCACTAAGAAGATGCTGCTCGTAGGTTGGAGCAGTCTTCCACAAAGCCATCTGTTTGCGGTACTCGTCCACTCTCCTCAGAAAGTCAACAGCACTCTCGCCAGCGTTGCGTTGTGGGATGGTTGGTCTCTGAGCATCCTTAGGCAGATTATTATCCTTCTTCCACTGGTTCAAGTCATGCTCAAACTTGTCGTAGCGCAAGGAGAATCGGGTGTTACCCACGATATTGGCATTGCCACTCTCCTTTCCGTCAGCCATATCACGGAGAGAGAAGGACACATCACCCACACCCAAGAAAATCTGGTCTTTGCGAGCCACGTCCTCAGTAGATTCAGCGAGAGTTTTTCTTCTCTCCTCAGGAGTCATGTTCAATCGGGCAGACACGTTGCGAGCCTCCACCTCACCAGCGAGTGACTTGTAACTATTGTAATCATCATTCTTCTGATAAGCATTATAAAGACCTCTGTTCTTCTCAATCAGAGTCTTTGCTTCATCTTCCTTACCTTCTGCACGTAGCTGCTTAATCTGTTTGGTGACCTCATCAAACCTCTTCTTGACCTCACCTCTAACCAATCTAGGACTACCGCCCTTGGCAAAGCCTTCAATATCCTGAATAACGTGCTGAATCTCGTGATTCAATATGCCATTCATATATTTCAACTCATCAGCATGAATGGTAATGGTGTTGGTCTTTGAATTATATTCACCATTTGAAGGCATATCGTTCATAATGGCATCCGTATCAATACGCACATCTTTCAACTGGGGATAAGCCTTAAATAATTCAGGTGCATCAATCACATTAGATAGTTTGCCGCCATTCCAGAGCATATCATCCTCGTAACGCTTAACGATGTGCCCACCGCCTACGTCCATCGTGTCCTTTATCTTGGCATCAGGAATCTCGTATCTCCACTTGCCATCAGCACCACGCTCCCAGCCAGTAGCCATCTTGATTGCCTTGGTATCCTTCTTCCCCTCTTCCATCTTGCGAGCCACGGAGAGATTATCCATACGAGCAGTACGCTCCTCAGCCTTGTCGGCAGCAGCCGCACCACGCTCGCCAGCTAGAGAGAAACGAATGTCATTCTTGCGAGAATTGAAACGCTTTGAAGGAGGAATCACATTGCCCTTATTATCATAAGTAATAAGGTCATTCAACTTACGATTATTCTTGGCATTCTTATATCGGTATTCCTTGCCATCATCAAAGCCGAACTCATTAGCATCATTGCCATCCCACCATAATTGATTTGCAGGAACCTCGTCTTCAATGATACGATATGTTCCTTCCAATCTATTGTCACCGTGCATTTCAGCATACTTCTTTGAAGGAGTAACCCAGTCACCATTACGTAACTTGCCTTCCTTTACAGAAGTAGGAACGGCACGATAAACCTTAACCTTAACATCTTTCTCGCCATTCTTAATGGCATCAAGTGCATTCTTTATAACATGAGCAGACTCCAATCCATAAGCAGTATTGTTCATATACGCTCTTGGATTGTCGAAATAATCATCAGGCTGCAAGCTATAGCCTAATGCAATATCTTCCAAGTTTACATCAGGAGAGTTTTCTATGTCGGCTCTTCTAGCCTCATCAGACTCATATTGAGGATTTGAAGGAGCAGCCCACGCTCCCTGACCTTGGTAATCGCTATCAACGTCACCATAACCCTTGCGTCTAGCTGATTCATCAAGCATTTCCCTTGCCGTTGATTCATCATTATTAGCAATGGCATCCATATAACGCTTATCAAGTTCATCAGTTGGAATCAGAGAGAGTTCATCCAGATGTTTCTGTCTCTTCTCTTCCTCTTCCTGCGCTCTTTTTCTTGCAGCTTCCATAGCATTACGTTGCGCCTCCACCTGCTTTCTTCGTTCCTCAATCATTGCATCAAGGTCACCAAAGTTCTCTTTCAAGGCTTCATTTACTGGCACGGTGTACTTCATAAGTTCCTTAAATGAGGAAATCTTGTCTTCATTTGCCTGCAACAAATATCGTTTGATGTTTGCTCTGGCACGTGCTGCATCAGCAGTAGAACCTCGTTCAACTGCATTCGCATACATAGCAACATCATCCTCATTTACCCCAAACTTTTCTGCAATACTCTTGATTTTTTCATCCTTCAATGAAAACTTTTCGCCATTTTCCTTGGCAGTTTCAGAAGAATTGTCTATCTTTGCAGCAGAAAGAACATTCGCAAGAATTTCTTTGTAGAGGGCAATACCTCCATGAGGCTGTGACGCTGTGGTTTGAAGGGTATTGCCCTCGTTTATTTTATCAGCAACAAACACCTCATGCACATATAATCTATTCTTGTTAGCATCCTGCATAGCACGACAGAACACATAGTTTCTCTGCCCATCATAATTGATAGGATAAGCGAAATAGTGATTGTTTACATCACCATCTCTAGTGAAGTCCTTCATTGTACCAAGGTACACCGCATTTCCAAATCCATCAGGTAATGAAGTAATGGCATCCAACTTTGGTTGTCTGTATCTATGAGCAAGTGAATCCTTGATAGATTTATCATTAATCTCCACATCACCAACCTCTGTATTGAAGACGAGAGGTTTTGCTACATTCTCATTCCACCACTTTTCAGCAGCCTTTCTTGCAGACAAATCAGCAGTCTTCTGAATAACACCACTAGCCACATCAATGGCAGGAGCCTTGATAAGTCTATCACCACGCTCCTTCTTCTCGTTGTCAGACATCTTGAATGGGTCTTTCAACGAGAACTTAGTATGGCTTGTAATCTGGGCATTGTTCTCGTCAAAGATAACATAGTTCATCTTGCCTTCCTTGTTGCCGCCAGTATTACGCTGAGCGATAACCTTCACACCGACAAAGCCAGCCTTGGAGAGAAATTCGCTTGCAGCCTTGTCGCTACCTAAGGCATTCGTCAAATCTCTATAAAGTTCCTTGCCAGTAGTCAAAGATGGTTCAAGCCAAACCTCATGTTCGTTACCATCAATCTTGTAAGTATCATACTGCCCAACCTTCTTGTATTTCCAGCCATCAGCCTTGAAAACCTTTGGCAGACGCATAATCTTGGCAGCACCTAAAGGCTCATCCCAGCCGATGTAGTTGCGACCAGTATCATCAGGAATATCAACAGAATAAAGGTTGTGTGGTTTCTCCATGGAATCCAACTTCTTCTGCAAAGCGTCAACCTTATTTTTTACATCTTTAATGTCACTTTCCTTAGTTTTTATACTCTGCTTATATCTTTCAACTTGCTTACTATAATACTCAATATCAGATTCATACATGTCAACACCAAGACCAGTGCCACTTTCCTTTGCCTTTGAAAGTTCTTCCTTAGCCTCATCAAGTCTTGATTGGTACAAATCTACATAGGATTTTGCATCTTTCAACTCATCCTCCAATAAATCAAGACCAGACTTGGTATCTACCAAATCCTGTGCGACAGTATCATAGTCCTCATTAATCTTGAAGTCAGAAGGATTCAAATCTTTCAAAACTTTCAACTCATCTTGAACTTGTTTGGCTTTCATCTTCGCAAATGGGGTGTCGCCAACGGATGCAAGTTTCTTCTCATCAGCATCTATCATCTTTGATATAGCCTCTTTTGCGGAAATATTAAACTTATCCATATCAAAGGCAACTTGATAGATAATTGATGGAGTTTTATACGTTATAGGCTTACCTTGATACATCAGTCTTGAAGGCGCATTCTTTTTTGCATTTGCCTTGGCATAAGCCTTGGCGATACCTTCAACCTCGCTCACATAAGTTCCCCAGCCATAAGCCTGAGCACCCTCACCACTAGCCATGAAGGAGTGGTCGAACTTGTCAAACGATGCTTGGGAGCCATGATAGGTCTTGATGGAGAACTTAGGAGCAGCAGCTATCTCCTGATTGATGCTGTTCACAACATCATCAGTAACAATATCGCCCTCCTGAATCTGCTGAGGTTCACGACCAGCATTCTTCACAAGTTCCGCTTGCTCTGCTCTGGTCAAGATACGGTTCACCTTCATCGCACCAGTAATCACCCAAGGGTCTGTCTCAGGATTCGGATTGGTACGATACATATAATAGCCATCAGTAGGCAGATGTTTCAAGCCAGCGAGTGAATGCTGATACTTGCCCGATGGATTGATACCCTCTTGACGAGCTTCCTCCTGATAATCTACATCAGCAGCATACTCCACCTCAGCGAAGACAAAGTTCTTAGGGAAGAGAGTCTTGTTTCCCTCAGCATCCTTGCGGTTGAACTGAATAGCGTAAGGCACTACACCAAGATGCCAGCCTGGTCTATAGGCTAGCTTACCGCTGCCGCCTTGTGTTCCCTTGCCGCCCTGCTTAACCTGAGGTCTGCCAGTCTTGCTTTCTCCTGCAATAGGAGCAGCATCAGCATCGAGCCATACACCTACTGGGGTAGCAGCACCATTAGGGTTCGCTACCATTGGTGGATAGAGTTTGCCATCCTTCAATACGAACACCTTGTAGCCGATACCCTTTTTCTTAGGTTCAGGCTTTTGACGGAGAGAGAATGAAACATCTTCACCAGTCTCAGAGTTTGTCACCTCACCTTTGGCAGTCTTCACGTAGGCTTGTTCGATAGAACGGATGATGTTCTTGGTCACATCGCTATACTCTGTACCAAAGAATGCCAACTTAATCTTCTGCAATATCTCATGGATAGCAGCGAGCAGAGGATGAGACATCTTCATAGCGAGAGTGTGAGCCAAGTTGAGGTCACGAATCATTTCGCCTACAGCATCAGCCACCACTTCCTCAGCATAGTAATCTCTAGCACGTCCAGAGAATCCTGCATCAGAATATCTCTGCATGGTTTCGTCTACCGCCTTATCGAAAGCATCAGCACCATAAGTATCAAGCACAAGCTGAGTCAACTCATTGTATGCAGCAGGGTTCAGGTTCTTGATTTGATGAGTCATTTCGTGACCGAAGATAAACTGAGCACCTTCCGTGATGGAAGAGTCAAGAGTGATGAAGATAGTACGATGCACGTTGCCATCGGCATCCGTAGTCTCCTGAATCCAGCCGTTACCCAACTTGTCAGAGTACTGCCATTGTATGCTAGCACCCATCATCTTAGCCAGTCTCTCGAAAGCCTTGCGAGTCTTCTCACCCACGATATTGTCAACGACCTTCATATCATCCACCTTGTTCTTCTCTACATCAGCAGCACGCTCAGATGTAGCCTGCTGTGTACCATTGTCTCTAGCAGAGAAAGGAAGGTCTTCCTCAGGTCTCTGTTCACCAAGCGGATTCTCTTCCGTTGCATCCTCAGATTCAGGAGCCGTTTCTGTCTGCTGTTCTGATTCAGCCTTATTCTCATCAGCGAATGCAGCGTTGTCAGCCGCCTTCTTCTGCTCTTCAAGGAAGTTCTCAGCCTGAGCGATACGGAGATTTTCAATGTAATTTCTTGCTTCCGATGCCTTGAAACCGCTAGTGATTACGCTTAGCAATGCGTTACGAATCTCTTGTGTGTCGAGAGATTCAAGGTTAGATGGACGATTCTCCCACAGACTATGAACGAGATTATCAATGGTAGTTCCCTTGCCATCAGCAGCGAGCAACTGAGTCTTGGCAAAGTCTTCTCTGCTCAATCCAGTTTCCTGCTTAACACCCTTACTTGTCTCTGTACCCTCATAGTTGAGAGAGTGAGCACCGAGGTTGCTAGCCACATACTCCTCAGCAGTAAGCGGAATAGTGTCAGTCACGTCAATACCAGTACCATCATACAGACGATGTAGCAAAGTTCCAACCGTCTCCTTATAGAGTTGAGCCACCGCCTCAGCATCATCCTTCACCGCACTCTTCAAGCGAGCAAACTTTCTTCTAGCCTTCTCAATGAGATTCTTTCTACCCTCAGCAGTATCTTCCACCTTGGCAAGTTGTCGCTCGTTGTAAGCATCACGGATAGCAATAGCAGAGTCATAAGCCGCCTGAGCATCAGCAATCGCTTTCTCCTTGGCATCCTTAGCCGCCTTCTGTTCCACGAAAGTCTTACCCTTCACGGTCATGTTGCTAGCCTTGTCGAGTGCCTTCTTTGCATCAGACACATATCCAGATACGATACTATCTGCATCCTCATCAAACTGAGAGTCGTACAACTCAGCAGTCTGTTCAGCAGTCAGCTTCGAGAAGTCAGGATTGCCATCCTCCAGCATAGGCACGATGGTTCCATCTTCAAGGGTAATGGCAGGAGCAGCAGGAGTCTGTTCAGTTGCAGGAGTCTCAGCAGATTCAGGAGCCGCGACCTCATTATCAGGAGCCGCGACCTCGCCCTCTATTGTCGGAGCTTCCACCTCTATCTCACCTCTATTCTCTCCACTATTATCCTCAATCATTGAGGTTTCAGTCATAGCTTGCTTGTATTCATCGAGCGACATAGAAGAGATAGTTGCCACATCTTCTTTGTTAACAGCATGAGGAACGATTGTTCCATCACTCTTCAACTCAACCACCTTAGCCTTAGCACCAGCATCACGGATGAGAAACAATCTAGAGTCAGGGTATTTGGTATTACCATCCTCATCAAGTACATCAACGAGCACCACATTTCCATCATCGTTGAGAATCTGATTGAAATCAAATGAAGGTTGAGTCTCTTCTGCCTCCTGAGTCTGCTTGGCAGCACGCTCTTTCTCCATCTGTTCACGCTCAGCCTTGGCAGCTTCCAGTCTCTTCTGGTCTTCCAAGTCTTTCATCTGCTGCAAGTCTGCAAGCTGATAAGGATTCTCTACCACATTACCATCAATAGAGATAGCAGCAGTACCATCACCATAGTCAGCCAAGACCTCATAGGTATGTTCAGTACCATCAGTATCAGTCACATTGAACTGGGAGCCAACTTCAACGGTTCCATCAATGATACCAGCAATCTCTTTGATAGCATTCTCCTTAGCATCAGCTACCGCCTGAGTCTTCACATCATCAGCATGGAGTTCTTCACCCAGTTCAGCGAACATCATAGCATCAGCATGTTCCACACTATTGGTTGTCGGGTCATAGTAGAGAATCATATCATCGCTATTGCTTACATCAATAGAGCCATCATCATGAGTAGCAATATTACCACTGATAATATACACACCATAGTCTTCCAAGCCGCCTGATGCTTTGATAGTAGCGTTACGGACAGAACCACGACTCTGGTCTGTGTACATATCAACTCTCTGTTCTGCCTGATGAGCAGCGAGGTCAACCTTATCTTGTGCATCATCAACCACACCTTGGTATCGGGCAGAAGACAACTGGTAGTCATAGATAGCTTGGTCAAGTTTATCATCCTGCCCAGTCAGGGATTCCAGTTCCTCATCACTCATGGCAGATAACTGCTGCTCAGAGATACCCAATGCTGCTGCAAGAGTCTTCATCTGGTCTTCCTGCTGAATCTGAATATCATGCTTGTCTGCATCATCAGCATCGTGCCCCTCAGAGTAAGCATTGTCAATATCTGCCTGATGCTGCTCCTCAGGAGTTGTTGGCTCGTTAGTAATCTCTCTTGCATTCATTTCAGCAGTCTTGGCAATATTGTAGCCACGCATCTTCATCAGGTTCACACCATAGTTGACAGCAGCATTAATCTGCTCCTTACTCATGGTATCTCTCTGACGAAGAATGCCAGCCAGCACACTACCCATCTGCTCATTGGTAGCGTTGTCAATCTTATCCTTGATGTCTGCCCAGCTATTACCCATCAGGTTCTGAGCATCACTATCAGCCACATTCACCTTATTGCGGAATCGGTAGTACTGAGCACGATTGTAGATACCTTTAACTGGTCGGGAGCCAGCACCCATAGCATACATGGAACCAACAGAGATAGCCATACCGCCAATAATGTCAAGTTGCTGCTTAGTATCAAGGAGGTCACTCACCTTTCCTTCACCATCCAGCAGGGCATGAAGAGGAATGCCAATTTCTTCCTCCATCACTTCTTCACCGAAGCCATTGATGCCGAACTTCTCCATCCACTTCTTGGAATTGGTATACCATCCACTCTTGCCGATATTCTTGAAGAACTCAGCAGAAGCATTCATGCCATGTTTCTCCATGAAGTTGATAGCACCCTTCTTGATGCCATAGTTGTGACCGAAGAGTTTTTCAGTATAGTTCTCTACCATAGCAGAGGTCATACCCTTATAGAGAGCAGTACCAATAGACTCACCACCCTCATGCAGAAGATTTCCATTCTCATCGAAAGTGCCAAACTTATAATCACCCTTCTCATCCTGATACAGATTACCAAGATGTCGCTGCATGATGTCAGCTCCAGTCTTCAATGCTTGCTCAGTTCCAGCCATCGCATACGAGCCGATAACATCGCCAGCCACGATACCAGTATTTTTCAAGATGGCAGCACTCACCTTGCCCATACCACGCTTGGCAGCAAACTTCAACGCTCCACTGCTGATTCCCTTAGTAATGCCACCATAGCCACCAGTCAGGAAGAAGTCAGCCATAAATGGGAGACTCTGCCCTGCAATCTTCGTCCAGCGATAGATATTACCCATCTTCTCGTCTTCGAGAGCCGCAGCAGCATCCGCACCAAGTTTACTCTTCAGGAGCATCTTATCAGAACCAGAGAGAGGAATGTTGTTATCCATCTTTGTCTTGATACGTTCCATCTGCCCCATGGTAGCGAAGTCTGTCAGACCGAAATCCCATGTCTTGGCTGTAAAGGCAGTATTGTCAAGAGCCTTCAAGGCATCCTCACCCCAGCTACTTGTAGGATATTGTTTTACCGCTTCAAGCGCACCAATCTGCTCAGTAACCAGAGAAAGAGAGGTTGCCAACTTATTTCTATAGTCACTCTGCTCAGCAGTTCTTCCGTTACCTGCACCGATACTAGCACTATAAGAAAGCAAAGGATTTCCGTGTTGGCGATTATCCTCAGCGATAAGGGCTTCAATCTCCTTCTTTCGGGCATAGGCATCAGCCAGTTTCTTGTCAAACTGCTTTTGAACACCCTCCTCAGTAAGGTAGGTTCCATTCTTGCCGATGTTCTCCTGCAAGTCATAGTTGCCATTCTTGTCACGAACATCAAAGACGGATGGAATCTCGCCAGTATCTACCGCTTGCTGATAAGCGTTATTCTGCTCGTCAAGGATAGCTTGTTTCTGCTCAGCTTCATTCTGAGTATAGGCATTCTCATTGTCCGAGGTAACGTATGCCCCAGCCTTGCCAGTCTCAGGATTGTATGCAAAATCATCCTTCACCACATTGTTTGCATCACCGCCATAAGGAGTTTGGTGAGTACCCAAGTTCACACGACCGAAATCCTTCTGTTGTTTCTGCTTGCGTTGTTTCAGTCTGTTGTATCTGCCAGCATTGTTCATTGTCTGCTGAGCACTAGCCGAGATAGCTGCTGCACCAGCGGAGAAACGAGCACGGTCAGCAGCACTCATAGGAACACTACCACCCTTCGCTCTAGATGAAGTCTTACTACGAGGTTCAAAGAGTGCAGAGTAGAAACGCTCATAAGTAGATGGAACATCAAAGTTCTGAGCCTTCAAGTTCTCATAGATAGCGTGTCTGTTATCCGCACCGCCCTTTCCGTCTCTTGTCAGAGCACTCTCAAACTTATTGTAATCATCAGGCACATCATAGTTCTGTGCTTTCAGATTCTTGTATAAAGTGTATAATGGTCTTTCTGCCATGATATATATATTTGTTTGTTACCAAATTCTTGTTACCAATTCTGTTACCATTTTACGCCAGTCTTCTTCTTGCCACCAGCCGAAGAACCGCCAGCCTTATGTGTCGTATGCTTGCCGACACCAGATGATTTACCACCTCCAGCAGAACTACTTCTTCCTTTCAATCTATCCATGATGTATCTCACGTTAGTCTGAGTAACATTCTTGATTCTCAACTTTCTTTTAAGTTCATTTATCTTCTTCTGCCCCTCAGGAGTGTCCATCAGGTCGTAGTACTCATACCAATAACCAGCAGTAGTTTGGTTACCGCTAGAAGATTTCTGAGCCTTATTTGCAATACGTCCTTCTCGTAGTCTAGCTAGTGCATCCTGAGCAGCCCAATGACTAATCTGACCATCTGCAAGCATCTTTTTAATCTTCAACTGATTATCCTTATACTCAGCATCATTGGTATATTTCAACTTCGACAAGTCAAGTCTTCTGTTACCTTGGTCAATTCTCTGCTGCCCTTGGTCATTCTTCACCTTGTTGATTTCGTTCTGCATATCGTGATACCTCATCTGCTCAGCGAGAGTCAGGTTGTTCTTGCGAGCTTCCTCATCAAGAGCGAGTGCCCTCTGATACCCAGCCAGCCACGATGCCCGATTCTTCTCTCTCTGAGCATCCATATAAGCCTTTCGTTTATTCACCGCCTTAGTCATATCCGACTCAGAATTGTGTACCACCTTTGCACCTTTTGTAGCGAAGTAGATATTGGATAGCGCACGGAGACCATCACCCAGAGCAGCGATACGAGCCTTAGTACGCTCCTTCTTCTCTCTGTTCGCCCTCTGCTCAGCAGTCTCATTCAGTTCAGGATTCAGCATCTTATACATATCAGCATAAGATAGCTGCTTAGGCTGAGGTTTCGGCTCCTCCTTCTTCACGATAGGAACAGATGGTTTATCATCCTCATCACTTGGCATTCCCTGATTCACATCTACACCATTTGCGATAGCTTGCTGAGTAGCGATAGTCTTAGCCCTAGCCGCCTTCATAGCATCATCGGTAGGAGTGGCAGCATTCATCTGGTCAACCTTCTTGCCAGCCGCATCAAGTTGCTGCTGAGTGAAGACAGGAGCCTGAGTCTGTGCTACCTTGTTGGCAGCATCCACCCCACTCTGCTGCTTGTTGACAACACTCTGTGTAGTCTTCAAGCCATTGTTTGAACGTAACATATCTGATGCTTTCATAGGCTATGCTTTTACTTTCTGTTCTTGCAATTTCACTCCAAGGCTATTCAGTTCACCTTGCGATGGCAGCCCAGTAGTCTTCGCCTTCAAGCCAAGAACATCATTCGGATTCTTGGCAATACCATCCAACTGCTCCTGAGTAACATTCATATTCGGTGCCTTCTTTACTCCACCAGCACCACTATCAATCGTTGCAGCGATGTTGGCAGCAGTACCAGCCACACCAGCCACCGCATTGGCAGTATCAGCAGCCTTCTCAGCTTCCAAGCCCATCTGTTGGTTCTGTAACTGATTCTTGCGCTCTCTATACTGCTGCTCGATATTATCCTTGCGAGACTCATTTGCAGCCACAATCTGTGAGGTAGTATCAGCAAGAGTCTTGTTGTTCGCCTCCTTAACCGCTGTAGTGGAGTCTTCCGTACCGCCCATCACCGCCTGTCTGCCCTTAGCTGCCTTGTTTCTGTTCTTAATCTGCTCCTGCATCTGAGTGAGCAAGCGAACCGTATCAGCACGCTTGGTTGGGTCGGCATTGTATGTTCTGTCATACCACGCCTGATTTTCTCTCTGTTGCTGGGCAATCATCTGTTCCTGCTTACGTCTCGCCTTGCGGTTAGCTACACCTCCAGCGATACTGCTTGCAAGTCCAAGACCTGCCCCAATTAATGCTCCTAACATATATATGTATTTTAATTATTAATAATGTGGCAAAGATACAAATACCATCCGAGAATCGTATTTTATCCGTTTATTTGGGTAGGTAAGTTAACGGATAAAGTTTCCGTTTGTAGAATAATTGCTATCTTTGCACCAAAATAGTTAAGACAATGGCAGCAGACAGAAATTCAAAAGGTCAGTTCGAGAAAGGCAGACCGAAGACTGGAGGAAAGCAGAAAGGGTACGAGTCTCCTATCACAAAGGAGTTTCGTGAGCTGTGTGCCGATTTTTCCAGAGAGGCTTGGGAGGACTTCATGGCTGCTTGGTATAAGTGCGAGCCTAAAGATAAGGTATCAACCTTTATCAAGATACTGGAGTTTAATTGCCCTAAGCTACAGACCGTCACTCTTGACGATAAGCGTGAGGTTCACAATGCCCTTACCGAGAAGTTAAGACAGATGTCAGAAGAGGAAGGATGATTCTTTTTCGTAAAATCTTAGATAAATAGTACGATTGTTTTTTCATAGGTTTTAGGTTTATAGGTTTTAAGATTGTTAGGATAATAAAATAGGGAATGCGTGAGCACTCCCTATTCTTTTTTTATAATATTCACCACACAAGTGTTAATTTCGTGTTAAAATCAAGAATTCGTTTGGCTATATCCAAACTTTTACATACCTTTGCAGCAGAATTAAGAATCAGAAGTAATAACATTACAGCCCTCGCCAACACGGATAAGGCATTATATATGAAATTACAAGAATCTACAGGAAAAATAGTAGATAGAAGAAAGGTGTATTACGTAACTATCTATAATAGCAGACACATGATTGTTGCATTCTTAGGTAGTAGTTTGCATTACGTTTCATCAAGAACTGATGCAGTTTTGTTTGACACAAAAGAGGATGCAGAGGAATTGATGAAGAAAGCAGAATCAAACGGAATCTGTAACACAATACCAGATTTCGCAAAAATGACGGTTTCATCTGATACGCAAGTCTTACTCCAACATTGGCATTTCTAGTATAATGTCAACACTAAAGGCAAAAGAAGTTATCAAGGAGAAGGGCATGACCATTGAGGAGGTAGCCAGCAAGATGGGAATCACAAAAGGTACTCTATCTGCTGCCCTCAACGGAAACCCAACCGTCAGCTACCTTACAAGAGTAGCAGACGCTATAGATTGTGATATTAGAGATTTATTCAGATAAGAAAAAGGGGGTCTATTATGGCTCCCTTTTATCGTATTCACTATCAGCGACCGCCTCTAGCCCTTCTATCCCCAGCCATATCAGTCTTGGAACCACGATTCACCGATGATGGTTTATACCTGATTCCTGATTTCGTATGTGAAGCATCCATACCCTTGCGTGAAGTTGCCCCATACTTCTTATCGTGAACAGCGTTATGTTTTGCAAGTTCCCTACGCTTAGCCTTCTGAGCAGGAGAAGACTCGAAGCGAGTGTCGTATGCTATCTTCCGTGCCCTAGCTGCTGGGTGCGTTTGATAATATCTAGCTGATTCTGATACCATTATGACAATCTATGTTTAATACCTAAATCATCCAATCTAACAGCCAATGTCGCTAAATAGCAAATCATCATAAAACGCTGAATGTAAAGCATAAAGGCTTGACCAAAGCCAACCTTTTTCTTTAAATTACCAAAGCCGCCTTTCATAAATTGCTTTAAACCTACAATACGACCATACAATTCATCAAATTCATTTTTTAATCTGACCTTGAAGTCTTCTTCAATATAATCCATATCTAAACTATTTAAATTAATAATATCTATCTCCAATAAAGTTCTCGATGTTCCTTCTTCAACAAATCACCAGTTCTACACCACCAGTCATTCGGACTCGCTTTAAGATACCGCTCAAATATAGGGCAGTTCTCTTCGTGAGTAAGGATAGGATGAGAGGTTGGCTTGAACTGATGCACACACAGCAAGTCACTATGATTGCCACCATATATGCTAGGTGGCATAACATCTTTCGCCTGATGCCACACCTTGTTGAGGTCAATGAGGTCAACCCCATCCAGTTCCTTCAAGGCATCATCAATTTTACCCAGCACACGATTCAAGACTTCTGCCCTATCCGTGCCGCCCTTAGCAATTAACCACTGGGCATCACTCAGGGCACTTATAATTAACATATCAAGTTCCATAAGCCAAAATTTTAATTCCTTTTCGATTTCTCGATGTTATACTGCTCACAGATGTCGCAATACGCTCCATAAGCTAAATTATCTACCATTTCATTGTACTTGTCACCATTGTGACCTTTCACCCAGTGAAAGTGAACTCCAGCCAAATGAGAAGAGCATTTCTTGTACAACTCATAAAGGTCTGGATTCTTCTTTGGTGGAGTACTCTTCCCCAACACAAGTATGCTGTACTGGCTATCCGTATAAATATCAAGATAAGCACCATCTGGACAAGACTTAGCTGCACTGATGATAGCAAGCAACTCCATACGGTTGTTGGTAGTCTGTAGTCTGCCATGATTCTTCATCTTGACAATTTCCCCATCTTTCAACACGATGTAAGCCGAACCTCCAGCCTTATACTTAGACTGGTTATCACAACTTCCATCCGTATAAGCCACATAGTTCATGCCATTATCAGGAAAAGTCTCAACTGGGTCGAAATCTTCCGACTTTTCAGCCAATTTTTCTCTGATTGCTCTAGAGAATTTACCTTTAGCGTTGAACACACCAAAGTTAGCATCAGTGAGAATCATCCAGTTTACTGGTTCCTCACCATTTGCCTTCTTCCACTTTCTTTCATCAAGATATTTATAAAGACTCTTGATGTACTCATCTGTTCCATAGTTCTTCGATATACAATATCTCTTGAACTTTTCATAAGTTGGTTTAATCATAACTAATAACTTACTAAATATATTTTCTTTCAATGTAGGTTACCAAAATAAACACCTAAGCAATTAACAGAAAAATCCGTCAGGGATTCCTCCAATACTCATGTCTCTCTGGATAACCTTTTCACTCTGCTTGCCATAGATAAGATGTCTGAATCCATCCGACACCGCTCTATCAGCGATAGAATAAGAACAGGCAAGAACTACAAATCCAAGAGTACCGACAACAAAGTCAGCTTTGGTTTTTCTCGTCCTCAGCAACGTTCTCTTAGTTTCTTCCTCATTCCTGATGTCAAAGGAATGCTTCTCTGCAAGAGTAGAATTAATTCTACCACTGGCAAGAAGTCTCTTCTTGATTCTTGAAACAGAACTACTACTTGTATTGAGAGCCTTCTGAAATTGCTTTATCGTGATTGCCTTACCTTTGACACCGACCTTTTCACCCTCAGGTGCTTTCATACAACAGTTCTTATGCTCGGCAGCACAAATCTGAAATTCAAAAAGTTTCTCATTGATAAGATTGAATAGTTCCTTCAATGTATATTCTTTCACCTCAAACTTACAGACCATCGCACCACGATACTCACGACCCTTACGAGTCCACTTTATCGTGTTGTCACGGAATGAATGAACAATAACCTTGCTTCCGTCAACGGTAAACAAGCCATCATCCTTCATATCTTGAATAAGTCTTTCTGCTTTTGGTTTCCCGATATGCAACTCTTTTCTTAATTTGTATTCCGTAACATTCCACATTACAGAATTGCTATGCTGCATCTTTATCCAAATAGCAACCGCAATAAGTTCCTTCATGCTCTTGTTTGAAGAGTATGCTTTAAGAAGTTCTATGGTTACATTTATATACTGCATAACATTAAAAAAGAGTCCCGAAGTCTTGGTTGTAGCAAGAACTAGGGGACTCATATCTAGTAGGCTTTCGCCTTTAAAGGATGACTTATTTATCCAGCCAATCTACAACATTGACGATGCAAAGATAGAAACAATTTTTGGAACCGCCAAATGCTAAAATTTGTTGAATGTAAATGAAATTGGATTTTTAGGGAAATGGATATACATTAGATATACGAAATGATACAATGTTAATCTAAGTTAAAGTCTTTTTGAAAACTAACTGTGAATAAGATTTAATTCGTATCTTTGTTGTGGGCAAGTTAGTTACTTTGCAAAGATTAACACTTCATTGTTGTTATTTTGTTACTCACCAAAAACAAAGAAATTTATAACTATCTATAAATCAGATATTTAACTAGCAAAATAAATCAAATTGGAATAATAAAGATAGTAAATAACACACCTTAACCCATCTGTTACCAAATGTATATCAAATTGTTGAAGACTCGGCATTAGCTGCCATTACATTCTCATTGTTCTTTTTGTTCTTTAAATCTGAATTTGGATTCATAAAGATAGTAAATAACACACCTTAACCCATCTGTTACCAAATGTATATCAAATGTGTATCCAAACTTTTAGTTATCAGCACTTTACCTTTTCGGAAAATTAATTTTCCGTAAGATAGATATACATTACCTATACATAAGGTACGTGTTGGTTTTGTTACTATTTTGTTACCCAAAACTTGCGAGTAACAAAAAAAATGCTTATCTTTGCAGCAGATTTATAAAACAAAGGCTTATGGGAAGGAAGAAAACAATCGAAAAGGAACCTGTCACTATCAGATTCAAGGAACTTGCCAACGGAAACAAGAGTGTCTATCTAGACATCTACAAGGACGGCAAGAGAACCTATGAGTTTCTGAAACTCTACATCGTACCAGAGGTGGGTAGAGGTAAGGCAGAGGCGAGAAGAAAGAATGCAGAAACTATGGCTACCGCCAATGTTATCAAGGCTCAGAGAGTACTGGACATCAAGAACAGCATTTCGGGCATCATATCAGTCAAGAGCAAGATGAAGCTCATGGATTGGATAGACAACTTCAAGACTTACAAGATGAAGACATCGCAGTCTCCAAGCCGCATCGCAGCACAGATAGAATGCACTCGAAAGCAACTCATCGCCTACAAGGGAGACAACATCAAACTATCCAGCATTGACAAGAAGTATTGTGTGGGATTCATTGAGTTCCTGAACAACACAAAGAAGAGCAATGGAGAGCCGCTTTCCAGCTACACCAAGATTATGTATTGCAACCACCTCAACGAAATGCTCAGCAGAGCCGTGAAAGGTGGAATGATATACAAGAATCCATTCAGCGAGGTGGATAAGCGTGAGAAACCGAAGAAACCCGAAACGAGCAGGGTCTTCTTGGATATTGAGGAGGTGAAGAAACTGGCAGAAACAGAATGCAAGGTTCCAGTTATCAAGCAGGCATTCATGTTCTCCTGCTTTTGCGGTTTGCGTATCTCCGACATCAGGAGACTGAAATGGTCGGACATCAGGGAAGTGACCAACGAGGACGGAACAAAGTCATGGCATCTGTCTATCATACAGAAGAAGACAAACAAGATGGTGTCCTACAATCTGTCAGGCAAAGCTATAGAATGGTTGCCTGAGCAGGACGGAAACGAGTTCATCTTCAATGGTATGGGATGCGAACAGACGGTTCTCACTCACATCAAGGTATGGGCAGCCAACGCTGGCATCAAGAAGGACATCACCTTCCATACAGCAAGGCATACATTTGGAACCATGATGCTTACACTGGGAGCAGACATCTACACTACCAGCAAGTTGATGGGGCATACAAGAATCGCCACCACAGAGATTTATGCCAAGATTATAGATAAGAAGAAGAATGATGCAATGGGACTCATTGACAAGTTCTTCGACAAGGAATAGACCCGCTCCGTACCAACTCTTAGTCTCTGCAAAGTTTGCAACGTTTGCTGCAAACTTTGCAAAGATTAAAAGTTAAACTATGTAATTTGCTTCTGATTCTCAGGAGAAAAGCGTAACTTTGCCTCATAAACTTTTAAATTATTGGCTTATGAAAGAAGACATAAGATACATAAAGATATTATTGAATATCATCATTTTTTTACTGAGTTTTGTATTAATTGGCATAACCACGCTAGGAAATATACTAACGAGATTATTGCCGTAATTACAGAAGACAATTTTACAACTCTAGACTTCCACGCATTATTAGGGTTATACTTAGATTCTCTCCAGAACTTTTCTATCTGAGATTCACCAGACTCAGATAGTTCTATTCTGTGAGAGTACTTTGTTGTATACCCCAATTCTTCTACTACGTGAATTGGACTCAGCCATTTTTGATTGCAGCATTCTTTGTCCGCTTCCTCTAAATCAGCAGAGCCTAGATTTGCTTTCTCATTCAATATAGAAAGAATCTTCTCTTCCTTCTTTGTTCGCTCTTTCTTATATTTCAGCAGCACATACAGCTTCTGTTCGTTAGTTATTTCTGCCATATTTTCTAGTTGGGAAAATATTTTTCCTAGTTGGGAAAGTTAATAACACCATATACAACTTCTGTTCATTAGTTACATTGCCATATTACCAAAATCCTATAACAGTTCCTAGCTTCCATATACCATAAATCACCAAGCATATAAATGCCAAAGAACCATAAGTTAAAATATAGAAATGATATATCTCTCTCCATGGAGTATAGATTTGTCCAAGTACTTTATAACTTTTTCTTCTCCAAGTATGCGTTTCAACCTCTTTTGCCAAATACGTACCAACAAATATTATCGGAAGACCTAAGATTGCTATATAATTGTAGTATATTCCGAAGCCAGAATTTAAGTCGATTCTAGAGAAAGACATTATGCCACCACAATTATTCATAGTTCCTAATACAGGACTCAAAGAATCTTCTTTCTTCTTTAGCTTTATAGGAAGTTGAGACTCATCATAGATAAAAAACTCCAAAACACCTAGTACAGAAAGTAATATCCATAAAGCAAAACCTACATAAGGTAGGTAGCCAAACTCGTATTCATCAGATAAAGCTATAGCTAAAAGAATTGCAGCTGCGAACACACAAATTATTGTTATTAAAGCTTGCATCAATGTTTTCTTTAAGCTCGGAAGTGCTTTCTCTGTTGGTCTTATCTGCAAGGTGTTATCACGCAATTCTCGTTCAAAACATATTGTAACAGGAACTTTTACTGCATGGTCTAATGCAATATACATAGTTCTTGTTTTATTATCATACCATCCGTCTATATCACTTGCATAAAGGAATTGCAATTTGATGCTGTACTTTTTAGCTTGGTTTTCCATATTCTTACGAACACTCTTACCAATAATATTATCAACAACTTCTAAACCTTCTACTTTGTTTCTTTCAATAGAATCCAATCTTGCCATAGTCTTATGGCTACAAACGATTTTGTTCTCTTCCATACCTACCACATTTTTATAATTAAACATTCATGTTAACCTACTATTCTTTAATTGACTCAAAGGCAATGTATGAACCAATAGGATTTGCCAGTAACTTAACAGTCTCTAATATAGTTACTCGACCTAAAGTGATGTCTTGGTAAATTCCAAAGATTACACCAATCACTATAATAATCATCAAGATTAACGCTGTAATCAGTTTATGACTTGGAGCAACAGAAGCACCACAATAGACAAAACCATATCCAGCAAACCCATTCGCCAATATCGAAACTATAGCACCGACTATATTAATCGTTTCCCCATTGATGGTTACTCCCCATCCAAAGTTCAAATAACCAGCCAACAGGGAAAACAAATAACACACATACATTCCTACTATAGAAGCAGGGATAACACCAATCCATCTTAATACATTCATTTTGCTCGCCACATTTTAATTATCCTACATTTGCTTTTCTCACGCCACCGCCCAAGATAGACAATAGCTGGTCATAGCGTTTTTCTAACTCTTCGTACTTCGCCTTCCAGATAGAATCATCCGTATCTGATTCATTAGGATGAATAGCCTCAGCCGCATAGCCTATACTAGTCTTTTCTGCTACACATTCGGCAGTTTTGCCTAACCCTACAGACTCAGCACCACGCATCAACCATTCAGCAGACACATCAGGGTATGCTTTCAGGAAGTTCTCTACCAAGGTAGAAGACAAAGTCTGCTCACCCTTAACTTGTCTAAGAACAGTGGACTGATTCATATTAAGCGTTTTTGCCAAAGCGTTTAATGATATACGATTATCATCAATATACGCCTTAATTCTCTGACACACAGTTGTTTCCATACATTTTACATTTTTAAACTATATTTAAATTATGCAAATCAGGATAACTTTTTCCCAAAAATATTTGGTTAGTTATGCAGAAATGCCTATCTTTGCAACCGCAAATAACAAGTTGCTATATATTTAAAAGCAAAAGTACAAATAAAAATTAAGATATGCAAGTAAAAAAGATAAAAATTATCAAAGTTTCGCTTGAAGGACGAAAAAAACTTGCTGAACGGTATGGTTGTCGAAGGGAAACAATCTACAACGCTCTAGGTTTTAGAAGTCAGAGCAAGCAATCCGAAGACATCAGGCAGGATGCTTTGAATGAGTTCGGAGGAGTTGAGACCGATAAGGTCGTGTTCTACTAGGAAGGAGGTGAATATGATTAAGAGATTATTCAGAACGTGGCTGAGGATAAAGATGTTCTATATTCTTGGCGAATCATGCACCAACTTTGAAGAATGTTTCAACTTGGTATATAACTCGCCAATGATAGAATGGGAATACAGAGTTTACTTATGTTCTTATTACCTAAAGAACAACTCTGTAGAAATCGAGAAACTAAAGAGCTTCGAGGTTATTTTCCACAAGTAAGAAAACATGAACAAATGTTTCTGTTGGCTTGTTTGGATAATACTGACATGAAGAAGATGAAGTGATTTGCTTAACAACATAGTTGTCTCTTTCCAACTTCTTGATTTCTTCATCAAGGTCAAAATCTAAGAGAGCACCGTTCTCGTTTACTTTAGAATGTAGATGTACGATTTTCTGTTTCATACGAAATTGAATTAAGTTAAAATAAAAATTTGTCACCTGCAAAGGTACAAAATAAAAACTACAATCGGGCAACGGTAGATTTAATAATGTATAAAATGAAAATTTGTCACTTTCTGTTTCATACACTACCGCCCGATTTTAAAAATGGAGGAATCCTATGGATAAAATTTCAACTATTGTAGATGGTGACCGAATGACATCACTACAGATTGCAGAGATTACTGGCAAGCCACACAATGATGTGATGAAAGCCATCCGAAAAATGGAGCCAGCATGGCAAAAAGTGCAAGGGGGAAATTTTTCCCTGATGCAGGAAGAGGTTGAGACAAACAACGGTGGTCACAAGATGAGACCTTACTACTCCCTCAACAAGGAAGAGTGTCTTTACATCGCCACAAAGTTCAATGATGAAGCGAGAGCCAAGTTGATTAAGCGATGGAAGGAACTGGAGGAGCAACATCAAAAGCCATTCGTTCCACAGACCTATCTCGAAGCTCTCAAATCTCTTGTCAAGGCTGAGGAGGAGAAACAGCAGCTAGCTTTGGAGAACAAACAGCAGCAAGCAACCATCCTCAATATCAGCAAGGAGAACATGGAACTGGGTAACAAGATTACCGAAATGCTGCCGAAGGTCAGCTACTACGATAAAATCTTGCAGAGTAATGCCACCATGACCGTCACCCAGATAGCACAAGACTACGGAATGAGTGCCATGAAGCTGAATAAGGAACTGGAATCAATGAAGATTCAGCATAAGGTTCGAGGTCAGTGGATATTGTACGGAAAGTTCCTCACTGGTGGTTACGTTCACAGCAGAGCGGTAGATATACTAAGAAGTGATGGTCGACACGATGTGAAGTACAACACCGAGTGGACAACGAAAGGAAGAATCTTCCTATATGAATCACTCAAAGCGAAGGGCATTCTCCCCTTAATAGAGCAGGAGAACACTCCCAGCTATAAGGGTACTGGTGGAACAGAGCCAGCCAAGGCAGCTAGTGCCAGTCAACAAACCCTCAAATTCAACTGATATGATAGACCCAGAGATTAAGGAGCAGCTAGACCGCATTGAGCAGTATTCGCTGATAGCAGCAAAGAATGTTCTCAACATCAAGGAAGCTGCAATCATACTAGGCATGACGGTTCGAGGAGTAAGGGAGAACGTCAGAAAGCACATACTCCCCTGCTACAAGCCAAATATCAACCTGCTCTACTTCAAGAAGAGCGAGTTGGAAGACTGGATGATGCAGAACCGCAGCAAGAGCATGGCAGAGATAGAATCAGAGGCAGCAGCCTATTGTGTAACCCATTAAACAGATAAACTTATGTTCGCAGATATTATGTTCGTGGCATCTATTGCCATGTTTGTCCTCGTAATCAAGGAAATCCGCTCCTACTTCAAGGAGGTAGGCAAGTAGATATAAGGAGATTGAACCTCACAAGTTGAATTTAGTATTAAATTATTAATTTGTTAAGTCTTGTAATGTTTCAGCCATCGAATTTTCATTCGGTAAATAGCAGAGGTTTTTTGGAGTTTGCTACTCCCAGTCTCCACAAGTGATAAATATAGTCATTTTTTACTTATGTTTTTAAGTTAGTTAGATTGTTGATTAGCCAGCGCAAGTAACTCAGTTGGTAGAGTATGAAGGTTCATCCCCTTCGAGGTCGTGGGTTCGAGTCCCACCTTGCGCCCCATATAGCCCGATTCCAAGGCTTTGTATCGGATAGGATAAACCTTCCTAGAGAGGTACACGTACCCAAAAGGAGCATCATTAACCACAGATGATGCTTAGACGTGGAAGTGGCAAGCTAATACATACACCCACTGGGTGGAATTTGGAACGCTTGGAGTTCACTTGTGAAGATGCAGACCTCATGCTGTGACCCTTAAAGATAAGGTAGCAGAAAGGTAGAAGCGCACAACTACAAATCGGTTCTAATGCAGCCAGCACGTTGACTTTCTTTCTTCACATTGGTAAATAGGTTATTGTTCATAAGATTTAGATATATCAAAATGTGTGCGATTACTAGTGCTGGGAGTCCTAAGCCTCCATAAATGCAGAAGGGAACCAAGGAGCGATTCAGCATCCGGCAAGATTGTATAGATGTCGCTCCACGGAGGTGGCAGTTTTAATCATATTCATTTTACTGCCCCTCCTTTTTGGATAGAAATCACATAAATTGACATATTATATACCATACAAATTACATTTGCGATGCGGTAGCGACCGCTCAGGTTAATGATTAGACATAAAACACTCGCCCCACCATTCGTGAGAACCGTGGGTTTTTTAATTTGGACATTAAACCATACAATATGAGATATAAAGCAAGCAGTTGTCACGATTGTATCTTCTCGACCATCTGTGACAATCCGAAGAAGAACCTGAATGGTGGCTACAGATGCAGCCACTATGAATGGAAGTATCAATAACAACTTAAATACATATAAGATATGAAAGAACTTATCGCAATTCAGTCGGAACTGAAAGCCCCGAAGAGTCAGTTCAACAAATTCGGTGGCTACAAGTATCGCAAGGCAGAAGACATCTTAGAAGCTGTCAAGCCTTTACTCGCCAAGCAGAAATGTACGCTCACCATCACCGATGATGTAGTTTTGATAGGAAACCGCATCTATGTGAAGTCAACCGCCACCATCAAGAACGAGAAGGGCGAGTGTGAAACAACCACTGGTTGGGCTAGAGAAGAGGAATCCAAGAAAGGTATGGATGGCAGTCAGATTACTGGAGCATCCTCCTCCTACGCCCGAAAGTATGCCCTCAATGGTCTCTTTGCCATTGATGATAATGCTGATTCTGATACCACCAACGATGGGCAGCATCAGGCAGCACAGCAAGCCCAGACTCAGCAGCAAGCCGCCCAGCAGCCAGCAACACCCCAGTATCACCCGAACGACCTGAACGAAGGATTGGCTTACCTGAGCAGATGTGTCACAAAAGACAATCTGATATGGGTAGTACAGCATTATCAGCCGCTCACCGCCAGCCCTCAGTTCATGCAAGCAGTATCAGCTAAAAAGAAAGAATTAGGAATACAATAATACAATGACAGAAGCAACAAAGAAAATCAGCCTGAATGTGCCAAGAGTCACATTCATAGAAGAGACACACCAGTACTTCATTGGCAAGAAGGAACTTAAAGGAGTCACTGGAACGCTCATCAAGAAAGCCTTCCCCGACACCTACAAGAACATTCCTGAATCGGTATTGATGAAGGCAGCAGAGCGAGGAGGTCTTATCCACAACACGTTTGAAACCTTCTGTTCCATCTTCGATGCAGACCTCAAACAATACCCGAACCCTACGGAAGAGCTTCTAGCCTTCCATAGCATGTTAGTCGCATTCGACTTACACTACATCGCATCCGAGTATCTAGTTACAGATGGCGAGAACTTTGCATCTGCCATTGATGGAATCTTTGCCGACAACGAAGGCAACATCTATCTGGTAGATTACAAGACCACCGCCACCCTTCACTACGACAACGTATCGCTCCAGCTATCCATCTATGCCAAATGGTTCGAGGAGCAAAATCCCGACCTAAAGGTGAAGGAGATTGTCTGTATGTGGTTCAAGAACGGACAGAGCAAGTTCCAGCCACTCCCAAGGGTATCAGATGAGCAGATTGACGATTTAATCAACGCTTATCTCGCTGAGGATGCCGACTACCAATATAAGGTGGAGGTTCCTGAGCAGTTCTCGGAACTGGAGCAGGAGTACAGATTGATAACCGCTCGTATGGATGCCCTGAAGATTAAGCAGGATGATTTGAAGGAGCAGATGATGAAGATGATGGAAGCCAACAAGCAGAAATCCATCAAGACCAATATCGGTTCCTACTCTTATGTAGCTGCCACCACCAAGAAGACCTTCGACACGAAGTTGTTCAAGGACACGGAGCCAGAGCACTACGAGTACTATCTGAAAGAAACGACAACAAAACCGTCATTAAGAATCAAACTTAATTAAGTATAGATATGAACGTAAAGTTTACAGGCAAGATTATTGCAGCAGGGCAAGTTCAAATGGGAACTTCCCAAAACGGAACTCCATGGAGTTCCCAAGAGTTTGTTATCGAAGAGTTGAATCAGCAGTACCCTTCAAGAGTAGTTATCCAAGTTTACGGTTCTGACAAGATTCAGCAGTTCGGCATCCAAGTAGGTGAAATCATCACCGCAAACATCGGATTGAAGGCACATCAGTCTAGAGACGGACGTTGGTTCAATCAGTTGGATTGTTGGAAGGTAGAACGACCAAATGCCCAGCAGCAGGGTCAGATGATGCAGAGTCAAATAGGTCAGGTTCCTCAGCAGCAAGCAGCCAACTATCCACCGCAGCCAGCACCTATTCAGCAGCAGATGCAAGCTTTTCCCCCTCAGGTTAACGCAATCGGTCAACCTATTCAGCAGGATGGTCGATATGCATGTGGTCAGCAGCAGGGTCTTCCCTTCCCTGCCCCAAACCAATAAATAATATAAGGTATGGAAATCCATCTAGTAAGAACCTCCACTGGTCTTCGCCCCTACACGGATGATGATTACGAGGAAATGAAAAAGATAAAGGTTGGTTCCATCGTCAAGGCGAATATCGTCCGACCACGCAACGTAAAGTTCCATCGCAAGTTCTTCGCCCTTATCAGAGCAGCATGGGATAGTCTTACAGAGCAGCAGCGCATCAACCTCCGCTCCATTGATACATTCCGAGAGCAGCTTCTGATAACATCAGGATTCAGCGAACCGCTTTACGACCTCAACGGACAGAAGTTCTTGGAACGAGCCAAGTCTATCTCCTTCGCCAAGATGGATGAGCTAGCCTTCAATGAAGTATATAGTAGATGTCTTGACACCATCCTGACCATTCTCATGTCTAATGGTGTTACAGAAGACGAGTTTAATAACATTTTACAAAATTATAGTTGATATGACACGTAGAAACGACAAGCGCAACAACAGACGCAATAGCCGTCAGCGCAACAACAATTCTGAGTTAAACCCATTCGCCCAGATGATTTTCGGAGCAATCCTTGGCAAGGGTGCTGAAATTATTGCCGATGCCTTGAAGGAAAAGGCTGAGGAGAAGACAGAAGACGAGCCACACACTGGCATACGTCAGTCTGGCAACCTATTAGAGTCTTCTTGTATTATCAATGGTGATGGTTCCGCCACCGAGATTCCAATTCCTGATGGTTTCCAAATCTTCATCAGCGAGGATGGCAAGCCGATGATTCGCAAGAAGATTGAAGGAGACGAGGAGAAGGAGGCTCCTGATGCAGCGGAAGACAAGCCTATCACTTATGATGATATTTGCAAGGATTTGTTCTATAACAAGAAAACCTACTGGCTTGGTAACAAGAAAATCAACTATCTATATTCAGATGAATATAACTGTAACGACTTAAACAACTGCACTAGCATCGCTCAGGCAAAACATGAAGCCGCTTACATTAAGTTGCAGAACATCGCCAAGTATCTCAATGGTGATTGGAAAGCTAACTTCAAAGACAGTAGTAAAAAGTGGTATATTTTCAATGATACACTTTATGATGTGTCATTTAACTATACGGCAAATCAAGGAATCGTTTACTTCAAGAACGCAGACCTTGCCAAAGAAGCCATCCACCTGATGGGTGAAAAATCTCTCAACGACCTTTTCTCAACAGACTGGTAATGGCAAGCTACGCTGAAATCAAGGAGAAGCTACAGCAGGAAGGCAAGAAGACACGCAAGCGTTCATCCTATGACGAGCACAACTTGCAAGCCGCAGAGGTCAGGTATATCCGTGGGGTATATCCTGACCTTGAAGGAGTCTTCTTTGCCGTTCCTAATGGTGGCAAGCGAACTTCCCGACAAGCCGCATGGCTGAAAGAAGAAGGCATGAAGGCAGGAGTATCAGATATGCTGCTCCTGAAGCGCACCTCCCAGTACGGTTTCCTCTGCATCGAAAACAAAACACCGAAAGGTAGGCAGGAACCCGAACAGAAGGTATTCCAGTATGAAGTAGAACGACATGGTGGCAAGTATATCATCGTCCGCTCTATAGATGAATTTATCCAAGCAATCGACAATTATTTAAATGGTGAACTATGAATGATGAAATTTGGAAACCCGTTAAGGATTTTGAAGATTCATACGAAGTTTCTTCAAAAGGAAGAGTTCGGTCATTAGACAAGATAGTTGTAGATAACTTAAAAGGTACAGAACGTAGAAGGTTGATTAAAGGAAAGATACTAAAACCTTATTTATGTAAAGGGAATGGCTATCTTTTAGTAACTTTAAGCAAAAAATCTAAATTGAAATACAAAACGATTCACAGATTAGTTGCAGAAAGTTTTATTCCAAACCCAAATAGTTATCCTTCTATAAATCATAAGGACGAAGACAAACAAAACAACAATTTAGAAAATCTAGAATGGTGTACGGTTAGTTACAATACTACCTACGGAACAGCACAAGAAAGGCATTCTAAAAATTCCATTAATAAAGGTCGTTCTAGGTCTGTAGTTCAGTTATCTTTGAATGATGAATTAATTTCCATATATCCATCATTTGCAGAAGTAAAAAGAAAGTTAGGATATGATGCTTCATACATCAGAAGAAAATGCTATTTTAAGTACGGAAATAATATTGCATTTGGTTTTAAATGGTTAACTTATGAAGAATATGAAAGAAGAAATACAGAAAGCCATTAACCTTTTAAAGGAAAATGGATATGAGGTAAAGAAGATTATCCTTGACAAGGATGATGAATATACTTTCGATAATATTTGGAATTTATACGATAAGAAAGTTGGCTGCAAAGATAAGCTAAGAAAGAAATGGAATAGTATGAGTAAGGCTGACAGAAAAGCAGCTACAGAATATGTTCCATTATATGTGATTGCAACCGAGGATAAAAAATATCGCAAGAACTTCCAAACCTTCCTCAACCAGCGAGGATGGGAAGACGAACTCATCGGAGCCACACCACCGCCAGCAGCCGTCAACGAGAATCCTTCCGAAATCAGCCAACTCATCGCCAAGACAAAGGTAGAGCAGCAGATAACAGAAGAAGACAAGAACCACGCATTCCGTCAGCGAATATATGGTATGATTGAAGTTCTCGAAAAGAATCCTCAGAGCTTCTGTAGAAAGCAGTTGGAGATATATCGTGACAACGGAACCTTGGAACGCTTGGGCATCCAGTGGAATCCGTAACATCTACGAAACCGTTTACCACAATGATACAAATCAGTAAGTACAACAAGCATCATCCTCTCCGAGTCTTTGAGGCCTTTGCTGGGTATGGCAGCCAAAGCCTAGCATTCAAATACCTCAAAGAAAAGCATCCTGAGTTCGACTTTAAGGTAGTGGGCTACTCCGAGATAGAGCCTTCCGCCATCCAAGCCTACGGACTCCTGCACGGAAGAGACATACCAAACTTCGGAGACGTGACAAGGATAGACTGGAATGAGGTTCCCAACTTCGACTTCATCAGTTGGTCTTCACCTTGCCAAGACTTCTCAAATGCAGGACTTCGCCAAGGAGCAGAGGAAGGCAGCGGCACACGCTCATCCCTTATCTTTCAGGAGAAGAGAATGCTGGCAGTCAAGAAGCCCAAGTATGTGATGCTGGAGAACGTAAAAGGTCTTCTCTCAAAGTCGATGAGAAAGTACTTCTTCCAGTATATCCGAGACCTTGACTCATACGGCTATACTTCCTTCTACAAGGTGCTGAATGCAAAAGATTACGGAATCCCTCAGAATCGTGAGCGCATCTTCGTAATCTCCATCCTAAGCACAGAAGACGAGCCGAACCCTGAGTATCACTTCCCTTCGCCTATCAAGTTAGAAACTACGGTTGAGGATATTTTGGAAGACGATGTTTCTCCTGAATATTTCATGTCTCAGCCACTCCTAGAAAAGTATCTCTGTAAAGCAGACATCAATGAATCAATCGAAAAACTCTACCCCGAAGATTTCAATACCGAAAACTGCTGATGGCTGCTCTGTTACTGTCACCTCCAGTTTTTCAATGACAAGCGTGATGAATATGCTAGATACTGGTCATTATCCAAAGGGTGGAGTCTTAATCATCAAGAAATTATAATGTGCGACAAAATTATAAAGCTAGCAAACCTCCAAACAAAAGGCAGAATAGAACAGCAGACCAGAGTCTATTCCACCAAAGGAATCTCTCCTACACTCAATTCTGCTATGGGTCACGGAGGTAACTGCATCCAACTATTCTTAATAATAAATGAGATATGATAACAGGAGGAAAGAGAATGAAATCCCTGCTCCTATCAGGGAAGGTGAAGCCTGATATGGGGGGGCAAGTCTTAGACTTATATAATCAGCAAGTCTATCAAGGCATCGCCCCTACCATGCTAACAACAATAGATTCATCATCAATGGCATTCGTAACCATCATGAGTAAAGAAATCATTCACACCGCTCCAAACGGAAAGAAATACTCCATCCAAATCAGGAAGTACACTCCAAGAGATTGTTTCCGTCTGATGGGAGTCCACGAAGCTGACATAGACAAACTCCTGAGCAAGGAGAAGACTGGTCAACTCATTATCAGCAAGAGCAAACTCTATGCCCTAGCAGGAAATTCAATAGTAACCAACTGCCTGACCGCCATGTTCGAGGAACTGATATTCCCCTCAGGGAATCACTACCACGACAAGACTGGTCAGCTATCCCTCTTCTAGCTTATGGATATTTTTGGATATATCAAGGTAGGCAAGCGTATCAGCAAAGCGCAAAAAGCCCTCTTTACCCACAAGACCATGGTACTCTGGTATAAAGGCAACCCAATCATCGGAACAATGCACGATGGCTTGTGGTATCAGCAAGACTTAAACGGAATGTGGGAACAATTAATGTTCCAGTCCGAAGTCACCCACGTCTCATTCTTACCTTCGCCACATGAAGACAGAGAAAGAACAAATCCTAGCCATCATCGCTGAGATTCAGGCAGAGCGTGAAGCTGCCCACATCGTGCCGCCCCACGTCCTCACAGCCGAAATCATCAACCGAGGATTCCACCAGCCATACCAAGCCATCAACCAGTTATGCGCAGAAGGCAAGATAAACTGGTGCCGCACCCTCAACGATATGGCATTCACTATCAAGTCATAGCTTAGCTATGTGGATTGAAACACTATCAGAAAATAATAAATCAAAACAATATGAAAACAACCCCATTAACACAACAACTGCTAAAGCAGTTTATGACCAAGGCATACGAAAATGCCAAAGCCAAAGGCTTTTATAAGCCCGATTTAGACATCAACCAAGCGTTAATGCTCATCATCACAGAAATGGGCGAAGCCATTCAAGCCAGCCGTCACGACCGCCACGGAAGCATTGAAGACTACAACAAGTGGCTTGGAGTATCAGAGGAGCAAGCCTACGAGGAATCCCTTGAAGGAACCGTAGAGTCCGAGTTTGCAGACATAGCCCTCCGCATCATGTCTCTTTTAGGATGGTACAACTCTCAGAATATAATCTGCCTGATGAACGACACAGAACTCAAAAAGACAGAGGAGTATCACAAGGTAGAGTTCGAGCATGGAACCTACTCCCTTCCTGATGCCATGTACCTCATCATCACTCGCATGACCTACTTCCCTTTCTCCTGCTCGCCAGCATGGATGAACACCTTGCGCTTGCAGGATATTCTGGTTCAGGTCTTCGCCCTAGCCCACATAGAAGGCATTGACCTAGTTGAGCACATCAAGTTGAAAATGCAGTATAACGAATCTCGTCCGTACCTTCACGGATGCTTATATTAGGAGGACAGCAATATGTTTGGAATAGAACAGATTAAAAGAAGATGCTTAATGACACTGAGTGATGGTAGCAAAATCCAAGCTACCATCACCATCCCAAAGCCAACCAAGCCCATCTTCCCTGAGCAGATGGAACGTCAGTTTATAGAGAATTTCAATAATTCGCAACCTCATCTAGTAAACAAGGTTGTAAAGTGTCACATCATGAGAAATTAAAGCGTATGATAGACAATAATAAAATAGAAGAAGCTGCTATTGATAAATGTGGCTTTATTTCATCTGAATTTTATAGTGGTGCTAAGTGGGCTATCAATGAGTTCTTGAAGAACTTGTGGCATCCTGCTAGTGAAGAGCCAAGAGAGTTCGCAGAAGTCCTTGCAGAAGCAAAAATAACAGAAAGCATTAGAACCTACATTTCTTTCAAGAGAAATGATGCTCTGTTTAAAAATTGGGATGCTTATAGTTCGGGTGCTAATATTACTCGTTGGTTGTATATTGATGATTTATTCCCAAATGAAGGAGATTAGTATGAAAGAACTTAAAGATTTGCAAGTTGGCGATGTTGTACTAGTTACAGGTATGTCTTACAGACGTATCGCCAAGGTTGATAAAGTGACAAAGACTCAAATTATTGCTAATAACGCTAGATTTAGAAGAGATTCGGGCTGGCAATGCGGTAGTGATAGCTGGAATGTTAGAAAAATATCTGTTCCTACAGAAAAGGTAATATCAGATGTTGAAGAAGAGAATCTTCGTAAGAACCTCATCTATGCTATCAGTTCTTTTGATTTTAAACGCTTACAAACAGACGAGTTAAAACAAGTGTACAATATTGTAAAAGGCAAAGAAAATGAAAAAGAATAAACACTCATTAAAGATAAGTCGTAGTTATGGTGATATTACCCTTGATGGTTATCCAATAGCTACATATTCGAATGATGAATTGAAGATTCTAAAGAACCTGTTGACAAAGGTTTTGGGCGAAGTAAATGAATATATAAAAGACTAGGCGTATGAAAGAGCTTAAAGTTGGAGAAAGAGTAACTCTTGAAGTTACAGAGACTGATAAAGAATCTTGCAAAGGTTGTTTCTTTGATAGCAAGAAGTTTTGCGAAGTATGGCAGCAATACCCTTGTAGCATCAAAGAACGTTCAGACCACAAAGAATGTAATCTTTAAAGAAGTTAAGGAGTAGCGTATGAAACAGAAATATATAGTTGATGATATTGTTATGTATAAAAACAGAATACATACAATTATAGAAACACTTGGACGAAATAATTATGAATTATCTTATGTAAGACATCCAATAAACCGAGCAGAATTATCTGGTGTTCCTCTCACTCCAAAGATTCTAGAGAAGAATGGATGGAAGCTTTGTCATGGATTCTACTGCTCTCCAAATGAAGAAGGTGCAGGAGTTTGCTTGTCAAGTGAGACTGGCTATGTTTGGAATGCTTATTTAGGAAGGCAACCGTTGCGTAGTAACATCAATAGTGTCTCTGATTTACAGCACCTCCTCTTCGGCTTAGGACTTAGCTCAGAAATGGAGGTGTAGGTATGTTGACAATTTTATCATTAACATTCACCATTATAGGAATAGCATTTATGTGTGTAGGCATAAGAATTTGCAGAAACTTATGGGTTGCACATATAGGGCTAGTTGTTTTCATAATAGGCTTATGTTTTGTTTGTATGACTATAAAAAATTAATGGAGGTGTAGATATGAGTGTAGCAACACAAGTAAACCACCATTGCCCCTTCTATGGAAGAAAATGTTACGAATGTGGTTATTGGAATAATAGAGGAAATGAGTGTGAGATAATAACTCATCAAGACAGAAAGATTTGATGTTTAACGCCTTCGGGCATAAATAGATATAACATGAATGAAAAAGTGATAAAATCGTACAAAGGCTTTGACAAGTATATGAAATGCCGTGGATTTCAGTACGAAGTAGGAAAAGAGTATGAAATGGACGGAGAAATCAAGTGTTGCAAACAAGGTTTCCACGCTTGCAAGTCTCCAATGGAAGTGTGGGAACACTACGATATGCTTAACTCTCGCTTTGCCGAGGTAGAACAGTCTGGCAAGATTGACGAAGAAGAAAAGTCAACAAAGGTATGTTCTTCACATATCAAGATTAAGGCTGAGTTGAAGCTGGCAGACATCATTAATATCGGTGTCGAGTGGCTGAAAGATATTACATCACCATCTAAAGTTAAGACAGATGGTGAGTTGAACGACAACGGAGACCGAAGGAAACAGATTGGCTCATCGGGCGACTATGCTCAGATTGGCTCATCGGGCTACTCTGCTAAGATTGGCTCATCGGGCTACTCTGCTCAGATTGGCTCATCGGGC
>ERZ1034976.142-NODE-142-length-66917-cov-20.915124_pt1 | contig 66917 bp, 64 predicted proteins | sample MGYA00520623_ERZ1034976 | MGnify/ENA primary metagenome ERZ1034976 (study PRJEB33766, sample SAMN09781774) | gut metagenome | biome: gut microbiome | host: Homo sapiens | place: Madagascar | study: EMG produced TPA metagenomics assembly of the PRJNA485056 data... | reverse complement strand
TGAACATTACGAGAAGTTCGGAAAGATTATCACTGATTCCATTCTACAGATTGAAGATCACACCTACCATCTCGAGTGCCAGTCTTCACTCGATGGCAGAATGGTAATTCGAATGTTTGAATACGATTTTTCCATTGCTCTTGAACTTGCACAGAAAAACAATGAAACTTTTGAAATCGAATTTCCACAATCGTGCGTACTATATATTCGAAATCACCGGGAGCGTAGTCTTCCTGATTACCACAAAGCAATCGTAAAATTTGCAGACGGGCAACAGATTGTCTACCGTGTTCCGATCCTGCGGGCGCAAAACTATACCGTGGATTCTATATTCGAAAAACGACTTTTGATACTGCTTCCATATCACATTCTACGGTATGAAAGTTTCCTGAAAAATTCAGGCAGTAATAGTAAAAAGCTGGAGCAATTATTAACGGACTATCAAAAAATTAACGATGCATTAGAACAATGTACGAATGACAAAAAATCAACTCTTTATATTGATATGATCGCGCTTATCGAAGAAATTGCGGATTATATCATTCCAAAAGACAACGAAAATGTAAGAGAAAGGTTGGGTGACATTATGGGCGGAAAAATTTTAAAACTTGAATCTGAACGATTACTCGAAAAAGGTCAACTTTTAGGAGAGGCGAAAGGTCGCGCTGCCGGGCGCATTCAGGGGCAGGCCGAAGGACGAAAAACTGAACGAATCGAAGCAATTCAAAATATGATTTCACTTGGATTGACCAAAGAAAAAATTCTAACTATATATTCTGAAGAAGAATACAACGAAGCGCTAAAATCAATGCTTGTGGAAGCATAAAGAAATGATGCCACCCATATCACTAAATGAGTGGCATCGATTTTCTATGCATATCCAAATACCTATTCATATGTCTGGGCATATCGCCCGCATTACCAATCAGTTTTAAAATTTAATAACTTTACTGTTAAACTATTTCAGGTCACAAAAGACTGTTAAATCAGCTCTTTTTGATATATACTTAAGGAAAGGTAACATATTACATGGGGAAAACCAAAGATGTAACTACAGAAACAACCAGAGAAGTCCATGGCACTATTTTCGACGATGTCTTTCGAACCATCGCCCAGAAGATGCCATACCTTCTCATTCCGCTGATCAATGAAGTGTTTCAGACGAATTATTCCGAAGATATCCACTTTCAGCAGTTACGGAACGAGCACTATGAAAAGCTCGGAAAGGTCATCACCGATTCTATTCTACAGATTGAAGATCACACTTATCATCTCGAGTGCCAGTCTTCTCTCGATGGACGAATGGTAATCCGGATGTTTGAATACGATTTTTCCATTGCACTGGAACTTGCACAGAAAAACAATGAAACTTTTGAAATCGAATTTCCACAATCGTGTGTGCTGTATATTCGAAATCACCGAAAGCGTAGTCTTCCTGATTACCACGAGGCAATCGTAAAATTTGCAGACGGGCAACAGATTGTCTACCGTGTTCCGATCCTACGTGCACAAAACTATACTGTGGATTCGATCTTCGAAAAAAGACTTTTGATACTACTTCCATATCATATCTTACGGTATGAAAGTTTCTTAAAAAATTCAGGTAGTAACACGAAAAAGCTGGAGCAATTATTAACGGACTATCAAAAAATCAGTTCTGCATTAGAACAATGTACGAATGATAAGAAGTCGACTCTTTATATTGATATGATAACACTTATCGAAGAGATTGCAGATCATATCATTCCAAAAGACAACGAAAAAATCAGAGAAAGGTTAGGTGACATTATGGGTGGCAAAATTTTACAACTTGAATCAGAGCGCTTACTCGAAAAAGGTCAACTTTTAGGAGAGGCGAAAGGTCGCGCTATGGGGCAGGTCGAGGGACGAAAAGCTGAACGAATCGAAGCAATTCAAAATATGATTTCACTTGGATTGACCAAAGAAAAAATTCTAACTATATATTCTGAAGAAGAATACAACGAAGCTGTAAAATCAATGCTTGTGGAAGCATAAAGAACTGATGCCACTCATTTAATTTTAGTGAGTGGCATCAGTTTTTATTTTTCTACTGCAACAATGTTAGTACTCCTTGTGTTGACTGATTCGCTTGCGTAATCATTGATTGACCACCTACTCGAGAATATTATGTTTCGAATAATTGTAAGAAAACTTGAACTTATAAGTGTTACGAGTACATTAAAATCTTATTCTTCTCCCTCTCCTTTTACTTTAATTCCAAGGATCTTATATTCGCCCTTGATAATCAATTCAAACAGTTTATCAAACCACTTTTGTATAGATTCTACAAACGAATAGATCTTAAGTATAATTTTTGAAATATTGAAAGCTCCAGTAATTGTCATTCCACTACTATACCCCTCAAAAAAAAATCCTGATGCTAGTAATATCGCAAACGCAAGTATCACCGTTACTGCAAACATAAATCCAATATGAATTAGAACACCAATTTTAATTGCCAAAGCTAAAAAAGCCACCGATATCAATATTCGATTTGCATTTCCTTTACTAAAATATAAGTCAATATTATTCGACTTTATTACTATTTTTGCAAATACATGCATCCAAGTATAATCCGCTAAAAAAATACTTGAAATTAAACTCAAGGCACTTAAAACAATTCCCACCACTTTGTAATCCATGCCAGCGAAAAAAAATGCACCAAATATATTCAATGCAACAATTAATAACGCAATCCCATTCTCCATGCCATTTCCTCCAATTGTTATTTTTCTTCATCCAATAACCTTCATTTGTTAAAAAGCGCCTTGGTTGAACTCATTATCATAACCCTATGCTCAACCAAGGCCTTTACTACAAACAAAGTGTTCTCACTTACATACAACATCTATTATTTATATGTAATAACAAACGAACTTTCCTTTACAAGTCTATCATTTATCCAGCATCTTACACTATATTTCCCTGTCTTAAAATTATTAAACATCTTCTCATCTGCATGATAACAATATGTTCCCGAACTGTTGGAATTGATTTTTTTATTATCAATCCACTTTGCTACTACCGCTCCATTTGGTGCTAGAATACATCCTCCAATTTTTAGACTTTGTAATTTTGATGTATTATTTTTAATCACAAATTCAATTCCGAACCGTTTATTTAACGACTTATAAAAATGCTTGGTATACACTTTTTTAATACCTTCTGAATAAAATCTTAAGCTCTTCAATTCTAATGATGGTTTTTGTTCTCTAACCGGTATTTTCATAATTTTCACATCCCTTTACTATTGATTTAATATTGTAAAATATACTTTTTGTACTCTTTGGTCATTTAACCAAAACTGCGATTTATATTCGCCTGGTTTCAACTTGTTAAAAGCAAAATCCTTTACAAAAAAATCCTTATCTAATACATCATGTGCACCAATTTTTTCATAAAAAGTTCCTTTTATAATTTCAACTCCTTCTTTATAAATGCACCATCCTACTTTTACATTCTGCTGTACATCTGTGTTATTTTTTAAGGCTAACTGAATTCCAAAATTATGATTCATCTGCTTATGAAATTTCTTTGTATAAACTTTTCCTTTTTTGCCTGTCCCATATAATAATAGTTTCGTCAACTCAACCTTTGGATGATTAGAATTATTACTCCTTGCATTTTGAGTATTTGTTGGTGTTTTTTGATTTGAATATTTATTTTCTGTTTTTGTTTGATTATAATAACTATTCCTATTATGGTTATTAATAATAGTCTTTCTAAAACGTAAGCTAATCGAAAGTGTAACAGTAATTGCCACAAAAACAGATAATAAAATTGCCTTGTTATCCAAAATCCATTTTATCAATTCTTCAATATTAAATTCTTGCATGTCAATACCTCCTCTTGTGCACGTTGAATGGTTTCTAGTCCATATAATGTTCCCCCTTTCATGGACAATTTGTGTAAAAAAAGCCCTGCTGATCCTAGTTCATCAATATAATTAAAATTAATTATCAATGTACTAAAATTCAACAGAGCGGCTCGCCCAATCCTCATTATTTTTGCTTTTCTTAAGTATAACATAATATTTCGTATTTACATGTTCAAAGTATTGAATCTACTATATTTATAGATCCAATAATTCCGATATTGTCACATCTAATGCATTACAAATTTTTAAAACTGTATACAAATCTGGATTTTTTAATCCTCTAAATAAATAACTTATTGTTGCACGCGAGAGATCTGCCTCTTTACATAATTGCTCACGAGTAATCTGTTTTTCATCACATATTGCTTTAACCCTGTTACCTATATTGTCATTAATTTTATCTAAGTCATACATTTTATATCTCCCTTACTACGCGCAAAAGGGATTCCGAAGAATCCCTCTTGATTTGTGTTGTAAATATTTACTTTTACTGTAACAGTGAAAGTACACCCTGGTTAGACTGGTTAGCCTGAGCAAGCATAGACTGTCCTGCCTGAGCAAGGATGTTGTTCTTGCTGTAGTTAACCATCTCTTCTGCCATATCTGTATCACGGATACGTGACTCAGCAGATGTGGTGTTCTCAACAACGTTGTCAACGTTAGCAATTGTGTGCTCTAAGCGGTTCTGAACAGCACCGAGAGAAGATCTCTGTGCGGATACCTTTGCTACAGCATCAGCGATAGCATCGATAGCATATGTAGCTGCCATACCGGTAGAATCCTTAACATTAAGTCCCTTAATGCCAAGTCCAGCAGAATCCATAGACTCGATATCGACCTGAATCTTGTTTGTCATATCGGCATCAGCACCTACGTGAAGACTGAAGCTTAATGCGTTAGCAACCTTAGCAGATCCTGTCTGAATCTGGAAAGTTCCAGTTCCATTGGTAAGGCTAACTGCTGTTGTTGTATTACCCACACCAACTTTAGCAGCTCCTTCTGTATCACCAATCTGGTTAGCTGCAAGAAGTTCTTTAGCTGCAAGTTCATATGCCTTCTTCTTGGAAATAACAGTTGCATCAGTATCAGAAATACCATCTGCACCTGCAACATTTGTGGTGTTGTTCTTCTTGTCATTAATACCGGTTATACTCTTAGTGCCAGACTGGATTGTTGCGCCGCCTTTGACAGCAGTCTTAATCGCATCGAGATTCTCATATTTGCCTTCAAGCTGATCTCCGGTTCCGTCACCCTTATCAGTTGGTGCAGATGCATACCATCCAGCCTTCCAACCATCAGTTGCACTTCCGGCAGTTGTATCCTTTGCCTTTGCTTCATAATAAGTATACTCGGTTCCGTTAATTGTAAGCTTTGTTCCTTTTGCGTCCTTAACAGTAGAATTGTTTGCAGTAAACCAATCGTCAACATCTGTATCGTCAGCACCGATAGTATAATTCTTTCCACCGATAGATACCTTGTCACCAATGTTAAGATCATCCATTACGAATGTTGCTGTTCCGTCACCATTGTCTGTTAACTTTCCAGCAAGACCAGCATCATGAGCCTTCATGTTGATAGTCTTTGTTCCGTCCTCACCCTTTAACAGGTAAGTCTCGTTGAACTTGGTTGTCTCAGATACACGATCGATTTCAGTTGTTAACTGATCAATCTCATCCTGGATGGCTGAACGGTCAGACTCGCTGTTTGTTCCGTTTGAAGCCTGAACTGCTAACTCGTTCATACGCTGTAACATAGAATGAACTTCTGTTAAAGCACCTTCAGCTGTCTGTACGGAAGATACACCGTCTTCAGCGTTTGTTGAAGCACGATCCAGACCTTTGATCTGCTTACGCATTTTCTCAGAAATTGTAAGTCCTGCTGCATCATCTGCTGCACGATTAATCTTGTAACCAGAAGATAACTTCTCTGTGGACTTAGCCTGTGTTGATGTTGTTACGTTGAGCATTCTGTTGGCGTTCATCGCCTGCATGTTGTGTTGTACTACCATAATATTTTCCTCCTTGTCCCATCCTTTGATGGGTTATTATGTTTGTTACCTCCGGGAGTCCTTTCCCAAGAGGGTGTGATAATAAATAAGCATTACCACAATTTATAAATAAGCGAAGCGTCCCGGGTGTGCCCCGCCTATTAACGAATTTAAATTTGGAACCGGTTATCAGGTTCCGTTTTTCAAGCGCTCTCTTTTCAAAATCTGTTTGATTTCATTCTGCGCTTCGATGGAGAGTTTCGGATCCGCATAATATTTTTTGCCATCCACGTCCTCCACGCTTCTGGAGATACGCAGTTCCTTTGGTGCCTCGATCATGAGCTTTCCATTGCTTCCGGATCTTCCCACATAGACAACGCGGATATCATCTCCGATGTTTACATATTGTCCTTCTTTTAAAGAAATCTTGAGCATTGCTACCTCCATAAAACTGTTTGCTACGTTTTGTAACTTATATATCGTCGGTATGCTACAGTTTGTTAACCTCTTATTTTCACTTTTGCTACACTTTGTAACTTTTTGCCAATTACATATCCATTTGCGGCAGGTATAAAATCCCATTTTTTGTGCAATATCTATAATAATCAATTCGTGCAGCAACAAAATGTTACGAAATCTTCCAATCAGAACCACCATGGTTTAACATTTATTTCCGTTTTCGCTACATTTTGTCGCAAACCGCACTATGGGTGAAAATATACTAAGTTAGTAAAGGTGGTATCATTTATGAGAGGGAAACTTCTTCCGCAAAAACTAAAGGAATTACGAAAAGTAAACAATTACACGCAGGACTACGTCGCAGAAGTGCTTGGAGTCGTCCGACAAACGTACAGTCATTATGAGACCGGCAAACGAACGCCGGATGCCGAGGCTTTATACAAGCTGGCAGGCCTGTACAACATTTCCATCGACGATCTTTTGCATCTTACGATCAACATTGACCGAGACATTTCTTACGATGCTCCTAAACCAACACCGACCAGCAACGATCTGGCAGAATATCTTGAATTCTTCAACAATCCAGCGAATAAGAAGAAATACATGTTCAATACGACTTTAGAAAAAGAATTGCTTTTTTATTTTGATAAGATTTCCGAAGAAGATAAAAAAGAAATTATTGAATTTACAAAAATCAAAGCACGAAAAAAAGCTGCGACCCCGGCAGATAAATAATCTGCCGGAGCCGCAGCTCCTTTTTTTACAAATTTTTATGTCTCTGGTTCTACACTTTCCTTTATCGCATTCCAATATGCAGAAAATGCGCTCGGCACAGCATAGCGTTCTTTTGCATCCGCTGCTTCCACAAATACCAGATCCCCAATCGACTGTTCCGGTTCCTCGATCAGAATCGTATAGCCTTTCATGTGCCACTCCACATGGGAAAATATGTGTTTTGCTTCTGTCAGTTCCCGGATACGGATTGGCTTACATCCAATTTCCTTGACATAGGCAAGTGCTTCTTCCTGGCTTTTCTTTCCTTCGCAGTTCGGCAGTTCATATAAACCGGCAAGCAGACCTTTGTTTCCCCGCTTATGCAATGCGACTTTTTCTCCATCGCGGATGACAAACACCGTCTTTTCTTCCATGCGTCTTGCCTTGGCTTTCTTTTTTATCGGAAGTTCCGCAATTCGATTCTGTAAACGCGCCTCACAGAATGCCTGCCACGGGCATTCCTCACAATGCGGTGCCCCATTCGGCACACATACCATTGCTCCCAACTCCATCAATGCCTGATTGAACTTGCGCGGGATAAGCACATCTGTCATTTCTTCCATCAGTTCTCTCAATTTCCGCTCCATCGCAGTCCGGACCGACTGTTTCATAATATCCGAATCATCCGCACACACACGGGAGATCACGCGAAGTACATTTCCATCTACTGCCGGCACCGGCTGGTTATAGGCAATGGAAGATATCGCCCCTGCTGTATAGCTGCCGATTCCTTTGAGTTTCAACAGTTCCTCATAATACTGTGGGATAACCCCATCGTACGTCTCCATGATTTGAACAGCCGCTGCATTGAGATTGCGTACCCTGTTATAATAACCGAGTCCTTCCCACATTTTCAGATACCGGTCTTCCGAACATTCTGCCAGAGATTTCACATCCGGCAGCTCTGTGATAAAACGCAAAAAATATGGTTTCACCGCCTCCACGCGCGTCTGCTGCAGCATAATTTCTGAAATCCACACATAATACGCTGTCGGATTTTCCCGCCATGGCAATACACGGGCATGACCATCGAACCAGTCCTGTAACGGTTTTACTATTTGCTTGAGATCAAAATTGTCAATCAATCCGGTGCCTCCTTGAAAATAAAGTGTGTACTTGCTTTTTCTGAATAGGAAATTCCAAAAGAAAGTTCTTATTCCGAAAAAAATCGGCATGAGATCTCTCATGCCGATTTCATCACATATGTATTCATCAAAAATGAATTAGAAGTCTGTTAATGTAGCAGCTCTCTTCTCTAAGAATGCTCCCATTCCTTCCTTTTTGTCATGTGTATCGTTTACAACACCGAAGAGGTTTGCTTCCATCTCAACTGCGTTCTTGATATCCATGTCATAACCATTGTTGATTGCAGCCTTTGCTACAGATACTGCATAGCTTCCCTTAGAGATGATCTTTGCAGCCATAGCCTTAGCAGTTGACATTAACTCTTCCTTAGCAACTACCTTGTTTACAAGGCCGATACGGTACGCTTCGTTAGCATCGATATTATCGCATGTGAAAATCATTTCTTTCGCACGTCCCATTCCTACCAGACGGGCAAGTCTCTGTGTTCCACCGAATCCAGGGATGATTCCAAGACCACACTCTGGCTGTCCGAAGATTGCGTTATCGCTTGCGATACGGATATCACATGCCATAGAGATCTCACATCCTCCACCAAGTGCGAATCCGTTAACAGCTGCGATTGTAACCTGACGCATGTTCATTAACTTGAAGAATGGCTCAGAAGCCTTGATTCCAAATGCGCGAGCCTCTGGAGCAGTAAAGTTAACCATCTCAGCGATATCAGCACCGGCTACGAATGACTTGAACTCGTTACCCTTCTTGTCCGGGCCACCTGTTAAGATGACAGCCTTGATATCGTCATTTGCTTCGATTTCGCTTAAGCATACGTTTAACTCGTCAAGAGTCTCACTGTTTAATGCGTTAAGTGCTGCTGGTCTGGAGATAGCAAGAACAGCAATTCCGTCAGCTACATCAAGTGTTAAATTCTTAAATTCGCTCATTGTAAAATTCCTCCTAAGATTGTGTTCGATTGTCTTGTGTCTTATGACACTCCGATGGTTCAATCGTAACACTTTGACAAAAATTTGTCAATCTCCTATGCCATCTTATGATGACTTTTATTGTTATGAAACAACTGTGAAATCGCATCGACCAGCTGCCGGTTGATCACAACGATATGCTCGATATCCTTTTCCACATTCGAACGTTTCTTAAGATATGCTTCATGTTGCTGTTTTATATAGGAAAACAGATCCTCTAACGAAGTAAAATCCCGGTCTTTGTCTCTTCCAATCTGTTTTGCTTTCTCCGTCTTCAGAAAAGTGCGCAGATCCTGCTTGAGTTTTTCCTCATATGTGCAGTGATCTTTGAGCGTTCCCGGGTAGGTCTTATTATGTGGAAACGTAAAATAATCTGCCACATAGTGGGTGATCTCACCGAGATTTTTATAGTACATACGCTTTCTCTTTGGTGTATGATTCTTTTTGCCTTCTACAAGATATGCAATATTTCTCCTGACCAGTGGAAATGTAGCGCTGATTTCATGTCGTTTGTATACGAATGACGGCTTGCAGTCCGGCAGAATACTTCCAATATAAAAGGAAAGTTTATGTTTTTTCAACTCTTCATCTTTTGTATTTGCTACAATATAACGTGCTAATGAAATGTGTGATTTCTTTCTCATAATTCAGGTCCTCCTATTCCGGAATTCGATTATGTTCATTTAAGAAAGCAATGAAAGATTCCAACACAACCGGTTTGCTATACAAATGTCCCTGATAACACAGGCATCCAAGTTTTTCCAATACTACTTTCTGTTCTTCCGTTTCCACGAATTCTGCGATTACACTCATTCCCAGTTTATTGGTCAATTCCACTATAGAACGCACAATCGTCTGATTCGTCTCGTTGACCAACAAATCCCGTACAAGCGATCCATCTAATTTTACAATATCAAATGTATGGGAATTCAGATATAGCAACGACGTATGGCCCATACCAAAATCATCAATGAGCAGCTTATGTCCGGCAGCGCGCAGACGTTTCATTTTCTCTGTTACCGTATCTACCTGCAGAAGTACATCCTGCTCCGTAATTTCAATCCACAGTTCTTCTGGCCGGACATCGTATTTCTTCATTGCATTGTGGATACAGCTTTCGATGTCTCCAAGCAATGAATGTGCTGTAAAGTTAACCGAAATCTTAAATGTGGAATGATACCGGCTTTTTACTTTCTGGATTGCCTGACATACCGTGTCCACAATATAGTCTTCCAGTTCCGGCAGGATTCCTCCATCCTCTGCCAGATAAATAATCAGTGGCGGATAGATCATACCGTACGTCGGATGATTCCATCGCAGATTCGCTTCCGCCCCCACGCATTTGCCATCCGCATCCACCTGCGGCTGATACAACATATAAAGATCTTTATTCTGCAGCGCACGCTTTAATTCCTGTAAAAGTGTTCGGGAAATAATACCAGCGGAATCACCCTGCATCAGAAATACCGGATGCTCGATGTCATTTTCCTTTTTCTTAAACTCTTCCACAAGAAGGGAAAGCTGATGTCGCCCCCGGACCGTCTCCAATTCCTCATTCAATTTCAGGAAAGGCATATAGATGCAGACTCCAATTGCAATACAGATGATCTGAAGTACTGCTCCTCCAAGACTTCCGGTGGCTATATACCCACTGATGATTGGCGGCATTGTCCATACCACCTGATTTGTCATCGTCGGAACGAAGCCCAGCCACATTGCCGTATATGCAATCAGATAAGTCACGATCGGCGTCATTAAAAACGGCAGAAACAATACCGGATTCAAAATGATTGGAATACCAAAAATAAGAATTTCATTCATGTTAAAAAGCACCGGAATCGTCGCAATACCCGCAAGTTTTCCATTCCGCTTTTTTCTCATGAACAGAATCAGAGCCAGCCAGATACAGATTGCAGTGCCACTTCCTCCCATGGAAACAAAAACATCGGAAAAACTCTTCGAGAAAATCGTAGTACCATCAACGGTAAACGCTGTCCTCGACACCGGCTCTAACACATTACTTCCATGAAATCCCAGAAACCACAACAGCTGGACTGCAACAATATAAATCAGTCCAAGCAAAAACGAATCATGCACAGATGCAATCTCAAACAGACGGCACATCAGATATGCCATTACCTCATACAAAGCATTTACATGAAACAACATGCATACAATGTGGTTTACCACTCCCACGGCAAATATAATCAGTCCCATCGGCAAAAGCGCCTGTATTGCAGGGGCACAGATACCTCCCGCGCCTGTGGTATAACGTTGCAATGTTAAATATTTATTTTTACGGAGGGCCGCATAAGCCATACACACCAGATAAGTCACAAGAATTGCACAAAAGCATCCTTCCGTTCCCAGTCCATCAATGTCCAACTGTCCATTCTGCCAGTTCAGCTGGGAAACAAAAGCGCCCAGTGAAACAATGACATACATCATTGCATATTCAAAACTTTCGTTTTTTTCCATTGCAAAACAGTATGACAAAGTAATGACAAGAACCAGGGAAAATATAGCTGAAAAGCCACCTCCAACAATGTTCAAAATCAAATACAGCCATTCCAGAGAGCTCTGCAACATACTTTGAAAGGCCGGAATCGGCAGATCTCGTATCGCAGAAGCGACTCCCGCCACAAGTACAAACGGAATCATCATTCCAAGTGCGCGGCGAATGACCTTCGAAAAGAATGTATTTTCAAATTCAAATAATTTTTTTCTCAATAAATCTCTCACTATGCTACATGTTCCTTTAAATAACAAAATAAGTAACCGTTCAAAAAGGCAAGCGCCTTTTCAAACAGTTACTTCATAACCAAATCACATATTCACCTTTCGCAAAACCTCTACTCTGCTCATATGCTCCCTCAAAATAATTAGTGCTTCGGAATAATCTTTTCTATTCCACCCATATATGGCTGAAGTGCCTTTGGAATATTTACAGAACCATCTTCGTTCAGGTTATTCTCAAGAAATGCAATCAGCATACGTGGTGGTGCAACAACTGTATTATTTAAAGTATGTGCAAAATATTTCTTTCCATCCTTGCCTTTTACACGAATTTTCAGACGTCTTGCCTGTGCATCGCCAAGATTTGAGCAGCTTCCTACTTCAAAGTATTTCTTCTGACGAGGAGACCATGCCTCAACATCACAGGACTTCACTTTCAGATCTGCCAGATCACCAGAGCAGCACTCTAAGGTACGTACCGGAATATCCAGGCTGCGGAACAAATCAACGGTATTCTGCCAAAGCTTGTCATACCATACCTTTGAGTCTTCCGGCTTACATACAACGATCATTTCCTGTTTTTCAAACTGGTGAATACGATATACACCACGCTCCTCGATTCCGTGAGCACCTTTCTCTTTACGGAAACATGGAGAATAGCTTGTCAGTGTATATGGTAATTTTTCTTCGTCATTGATCGTATCAATGAACTTACCGATCATAGAATGCTCGGAAGTACCGATCAGATAGAGATCCTCTCCCTCGATCTTATACATCATGGCATCCATCTCATCGAAACTCATAACACCTGTTACTACATTAGAACGGATCATAAATGGCGGAACACAATAGGTAAATCCACGATTGATCATAAAGTCTCTTGCATAAGAGATGACTGCGGAATGAATTCTTGCAATATCTCCCATCAGATAATAGAAACCATTTCCGGCAACTTTTCCGGCTGCGTCAAGGTCAATACCATCAAAACGCTCCATAATATCTGTATGATATGGAACTTCGAAATCAGGAACTACCGGCTCACCAAACTTTTCAATCTCTACATTGCAGCTGTCATCTTTTCCAATCGGAACAGATGGATCAATAATGTTTGGAATTGTCATCATGATCTGTGTAACCTTTTCAGACAGTTCCTTCTCCTGTGCCTCAAGTTCACTCAGGCGCGCTGCATTAGCAGCAACCTGTGCCTTCACTTCCTCAGCTTCTTCCTTCTTTCCCTGTGCCATCAAAGCACCGATCTGTTTGGAAATTTTATTTTTATTTGCACGAAGCTCATCTGCCTCGGACTGTGCTGCACGAGCCTTTGCATCCAGCTCGATTACTTCATCAACGAGTGGAAGCTTGTGATCCTGGAATTTCTTCTTAATGTTTTCCTTTACGACTTCCGGATTCTCTCTTAAAAACTTTAAATCAATCATTTTTCCTCCTATGCATAAAGCAGATATGTCTGCTTTACATCACCCTTTTTTCTGAGAATAAAACCTCTCATCTAATTTTGCAATTATACAATCAATCATGCCAAAAAGCAAGAATTAATGCATTGGCTGTAAAGGATATTTGTCGGTCAATGTCTTAATGATTGCCTGTGCTTTCTCTACTGCCGGCTCTCCCTCTTTGATCAGCATTGCAATTGCTTCTGCTACCTGGTCGAAGTCGTCTTCTTTTAAGCCTCTGGATGTAGCGGCAGGTGTTCCAAGACGGATACCACTTGTTACGAATGGCTTCTGTGGATCGTTTGGAATCGTATTCTTGTTTGCTGTAATATGTGCGCTGTCAAGAAGCTTCTCTACAATTTTACCAGTAAGGTTATATGGTGTCAGGTCAACCAGCATCAGATGATTGTCTGTTCCATCGGAAACGATCTTGATATCGCGCTTCTGTAATCCCTTGCAAAGTGCCTGTGCATTCTTTACGATCTGTTCCTGATATGCCTTGAACTCCGGCTTTAATGCCTCCTCAAAACATACAGCCTTGGCTGCGATCACATGCATCAGCGGACCACCCTGTGTTCCTGGGAAAATTGCCTTGTTGAAATTATATTTTTTGTTCACTTCCTCGCTGCAGAGAATCATTCCTCCACGCGGTCCGCGGAGTGTCTTGTGTGTTGTTGTCGTAACAACATCTGCATATGGGATTGGACTTGGATGTAATCCGGCCGCAACCAGTCCGGCAATATGTGCCATATCTACCATAAGTACTGCGTCTACTTCGTCAGCGATTTCACGGAATTTCTTGAAATCGATTGTACGGGCATAGGCAGATGCTCCGGCAATGATCATCTTTGGCTTGCAATCTAAAGCGATCTCTCTTACCTTATCATAATCGATAAATCCCTCATCATTTACACCATAAGGTACAACATGAAAATAAGTTCCGGAGAAATTAACTGGAGATCCGTGTGTCAGATGTCCGCCGTGATCAAGGTTCATCCCCATAATGGTATCACCCGGCTTTAAAATTGCGAACTGCACTGCCATATTTGCCTGTGCGCCGGAATGTGGCTGTACGTTAACATATTCACATCCAAACAGCTTCTTTGCACGTTCCCTTGCAAGCTCCTCTACCACATCTACGCACTCGCATCCACCGTAGTAACGTTTTCCAGGATATCCTTCTGCGTATTTGTTTGTAAGAATGCTTCCCATCGCTGACATAACAGCAGGGCTTACCCAGTTCTCAGATGCGATCAGCTCGATATGACTGTTCTGTCTGTCAAATTCCGCGGTAATCGCTGCTGCGATTTCAGGATCTACTGCCTGAATATCATCTAATGTATACATATCGTTTCTCCTTTACTCTTTATTCATTCACATTATGCGCCTGTTACCAACGATTATAACTGATTTTGTATGGTAATGCAATACAGAGGATTTCGTATAGAAAAATCATTTTACCGGAACTGTAAAATGCATAAAACAACAATCTGTATTACTAGAATTGCCGGCATGCCAAAGACAAAATACCAGTGTTTCGTCTTATGCCGGAACAGATACATTCCCGCCCAGGTTCCAATACTTCCACCGAGGATACTCACAAGAAAAAGCGTTTTTTCTGGGATTCTCCACAGTTTATGCTGTGCCTTATACTTATCAATTCCCATGACTGTAACTCCCAGAATATTCATGATCACCACATAAAGAATCGCATATTCCATATTATCAAATAATAAGCTCATATCTTTCCTTTCTCCTGAAAATAAAATGTGCGCTTCCATAACAAATAAGGGGCTGTGATTCTTTCTCACAGCCCCCTGTCTTTTATCTTCTATTTATTTTTCTTTGCATTCTTTTTTGCAAGCTTATTCTTTCCGAAATGTAATTTCATTACATACCATAAAGAGGTTGCAATAAAGATAGAAGAATAAGTACCACTGACAAGACCAACCATAAGTGGTAATGCGAACTCACGGATGGAAGATACACCAAGAATAAACAGCAGCAATACCATTACAATAGTTGTAACGGATGTATTGATTGTTCTTGAAAGTGTCTGTGTCAAAGAGCGATTTGCAACTTCTGCAAGTGACTCTGGCGTCTGCTCACGAAGTCCGTGCATATTCTCACGGATACGGTCAAATACAACGATGGTATCGTTGATGGAATAACCGACGATGGTAAGCATACAAGCGATAAATGTGTTACCTACAGAAATACGGATCAATGCATATGCTGTCAATACAACAAGTACATCGTGAAGTAATGCAATAATTGCACTGCTTGCAAAACGGATATCCTTGAAACGGAACCAGATATAGAACAACATGAAGATACATGCAACGATTACGGCCATAACCGCATTCTTACGCATTTCTCCACTGATTGTTGATCCAATGCTCTGCGTCTCGATGGTAGACTTATCAACACCAAACTTATCAACGAGCATCTTATTTACAGATTCACGCTCATCCAATGTCAATGTCTTTGTCTTAATTGTTACGACATTACTTCCGGATACTGTACTTGCCTGAATTGCATTGTCATTAATTACAGATGCAATTTCCGGAACGATGTCTGCCTCTACCTGCTCTACGGTATAATCTTTTCCGAAATCTGCGGAAATGGATGTACCACCTACGAACTCAAGGCTGTAATTCAAAGCTTTGTTACCGGATGCAGAATAGCCAATCATTCCAACAAAACCTGCAACAATAACAACAATTGAAATTGCGAAGAATACAACACGATGTTTCATGAAGTTAATTGTTCTTCTGACTTTTGCACGACCGTATAACTTCTCGTTTCTGCAGCCTACAGCATAGAGTGCAAGGTTTAAGAAACGTGATACAACAAGGGCTGTGAACATAGATACCACAAGAGAAATCATCAATGTGTAAGCAAATCCCTTAACGGTACCGGATCCAAGCCACATCAGTACCAAAGCTGCGATAAATGTTGTTACGTTACCATCAATGATTGCGGATAATGCTTTCTTGTAACCTTCTTTGATGGAAGTCAGTACAGATTTTCCATTTGCAATCTCCTCACGGATACGTGAGATAATGATTACGTTGGCATCGACCGCCATACCAATACCGAGGATAACACCCGCGATACCAGGCAGTGTCAGTGTAATTTCAAACAGATAAATAAATGCAACAACGAGTGTTGTATAAATAGCAAGGCCGACAGATGCAACTGCACCGGACAGACCATAGCAGATGATCATGTAAAGCATGACAAGGATCAGACCAATAATGGCTGCCTTCACACTGGAAGAAAGAGCTTTTCCACCAAGCTGTGCACCTACAACCTTTGACTCCATCTCTTCAAGTTTTAAGTTGATGGCACCAACACGGATAAATGTAGCAAGCTGCTGCGCTTCTTCATAATCAGACTGTCCTTCGATAACACAGTTTCCATCGGTAATTGCTCCACTTTTAACAGTTGGGACACTGATGAAATGATCATCATAGTAAATACCGATGGTCTCACCGTTTTTGTATGCGTTCTCGGTTGCTGTAGCAAACTTTTCTGTTGCATCTTTCTTAAAGGAAAGTGCTACGACAGGGCTCTTAGAACCTGTTGCCTGATCCTGGTTGTAAGTTGCTGTAGCAGATTTTACACCATTACCATCAAAAATAATGGATCCGTCTTCTTTTAAGGAATCAACATCTTTTCCTTCTGCGATCTTGTACTCGCCGGTAGACTGGTCGTATGTATAGTTATCTGTACCGTCTGCACCTTTCTGTACAATAAAGTACAGGGATCCAGGACTTCCCAGATCTTCAAGGACAGCGTTTGCATCGTATACACCAGGAATTTCAACTGTGATACGATCATCACCAACTGCATATACTGCATACTCAGTACTGTAGCTTTCTGCACGCTCTTCGAGCTTTGCTACGGTATCCTCGATATCCGTCTTGGACGGATTCTTGTCAACGATCCGGTATGTAATGGAAACACCACCGGATAAGTCAAGACCAAGCTTAATACCTTCAGACTTTGTCTTGTTGTCAGTCTTTGCCTGACTTGTGCTTGTCGCAGACATTATTGTAGTCGTATAGTATCCAAGACCAATCAGACAGGCCAGGATGACCGCAATAATTACGACGCCCTTACTTTTTTTCATCTTCGTTTCCTTCCTATTCTTTTAATTTTCCGCTTCAGCAGCTTTTATCATGATCGCACACTCGATACGCTTCTTCTGAAGTTCACAGCCAAGATCATAAGCATCTGTGATACTTCCGTGGAAATTGTATGAGTTTGCGGCACATCCACCACTACAGTAAAACCGAGCAAAACAATTGCGGCATTTTTCTTTTGCGTAGACATTACAGCATTTAAATTCATCCTGTATGTCAGTTCTCTTGATTCCATCCCATACATTGCCCATAAGGAAATCTTCATTTCCAACGAACTGATGGCACGGATACAAATCTCCCCAAGGAGTTACCGCAAGATACTCGGTTCCTGAGCCACATCCGGAAAGACGCTTGTATACACAAGGTCCTCCTTCTAAGTCTATCATAAAATGGAAGAAGTTAAATGCATTGCCTTCTCTGTTTCGTCTGACCATCTCGGCAGCAAGCTTGTCATATTCTTCAAACAGTACCGGAAGATCTTCTTCTGTCAAGGCATAATCATCGGTCGGCTGAGCAACAACCGGTTCCACCGAAATCTGCTTAAATCCAAGATCTGCAAGATGCAGTACATCCTTTGAGAAATCCGTATTGTAATGGGTAAATGTTCCCCGGACATAATAGCGCTCCTGATTCCGGCTGTCTGCCAGCTTCTGAAACTTAGGAACGATCAGATCATAGCTTCCGGCTCCTTTTCTAAACGGTCTCATATGATCATGAACTTCCTTACGCCCGTCAATACTTAATACGACATTATCCATTTCTTTGTTGGCAAACTCCATGATGTCATCATTGAGCAAAACACCGTTCGTCGTGAGTGTAAAACGGAAATGCTTGTCATGAAGCTTCTCCTGCTCACGTCCGTAAGCAACCAGCTGCTTTACCACATCAAAGTTCAGCAACGGTTCTCCTCCAAAGAAATCCACCTCAAGGTTACGACGATTGCCTGAATTGGCAATCAGAAAATCAAGTGCCTGTTTTCCTGTCTCGTAAGACATCAGTGCACGTCTGCCGTGATATTCGCCTTCTTCTGCAAAGCAATATTTACAGGCAAGGTTACAGTCATGTGCTATATGCAGGCAAAGCGCCTTGACTACCGTCGGACGCTTCTTGAAATCGATAATATGATTCTCGTATACATCCTCCGTGAACAGTTCTTCGTTCTCCCGAAGCTGTTCCACCTCATCCATTGCTTCTTTTATCTCCGTCTCCGAATACTTGTCCGAAAGAGCCGCAAGAATTTCTTCTTTGGTATGCTCCTCGTACATTGCTATCACATCATAGGTGACATCGTCAACTACGTGAATGGCTCCGGAGTTCACATCCAAGACAATATCATAGCCATTGTTCTTAAACTGATGAACCACTATAATATTTCTCCTCTCTTAACACAAACAGACCGCGCGCAAGGCACGCGGTCGTTTATTTATATTTTCTTCACTCCCGTTTATGAGTATTCATTTGATTCTCTAAAACGGGATAACCCTCGGCATATAAAATTGCTTACGCAATGCCTCGGGCTGGCGAGAACCTTCGCCCATATAAAATAATTGCTTCGCAATTAGGGCTCAGGATTGGCAATCAAGCACGTAGTGCTTACTTGCAGTTCTCACAAGTCTGGTTTCCTACTGTGCAGGATGTCTTGCAAGCTGACTGGCAAGATGTCTGGCACTCGCCACATCCACCTTTTTTAATTGTGTTCTGTAACTTTCTTGTATTTAATGTCTTTACATGCTTCATAAGAATCTCTCCTTTTTCTCTACTTTAGGTGTAAACCCGTCTATCCATGCTATTATAGCACAGCATATTTAATATGCAAAGCTTTTTTCTTGCTTTTTGCCATGATTTCTCTATGTTTTTGCAGCTGTTTTTCCAAGACGGAGCGTTCCCGCGATACCACTCAGGATGCACATCAGCGGAATCGTCAGCTGTAACTGCTCGATATCAAGTGTTTTTCTCCACAGAAAAGACAACAGAATGAGAAGTGCATAGTATGCCAGTCCAAGGAATGCACCCCAGAAAATTTTTCCCGGCAGACAGCTTCGCCGTATCATCCTCGCCCCAAGAAAACAAGGCAAAATGTACACTGCCATCAACCCTGCCCGTATTACCTGTGCCGACAAGCGCATCTCAAAAGACACATAAATCCACAAAAGAAATATTCCCGCTGCCAACGCAACCGTTAGCAGCCAGCAGCCCAAGAACCGTATCGCATATCCTTGGGGTCTTTTCCCGGGATGTTCTTTTTCTGTATTATTTTCTCTGCTTTTTTGCATTTTTTCTTCCACACAAGACCTCCTACCGTAAGTTCTACTGTAATCTTATGTGGAAAAGCCAATTATAATTCGCAGTTATTTACAGTTCTTGGGAATGGGATGACATCGCGGATATTTGCCATACCTGTCAGGTACATCACGCAACGCTCAAATCCAAGTCCAAATCCAGCATGTCTCGCGGAACCATACTTGCGCAGATCCAGATAGAACTTGTAATCTTCTTCCTTCAGCCCAAGTTCATTGATACGTGCAAGCAGCTTCTCGTAATCATCTTCACGCTGGCTTCCACCAATGATCTCGCCGATTCCCGGAACAAGACAATCCACTGCTGCAACGGTCTTTCCATCCTCATTCAGTTTCATGTAGAATGCCTTAATTTCCTTCGGATAATCTGTCACGAACACCGGACGTTTGTAGATTTTCTCTGTCAGATAGCGCTCATGCTCTGTCTGCAGATCACAGCCCCATGATACTTTGTAATCGAATTTATCATTGTGCTTGGAAAGAATATCAATTGCCTCCGTATAGGTCACACGGGCAAAATCATTGCTTACAACATTTTCCAGTCTCTCAAGAAGTCCCTTGTCGACAAAATTGTTGAAAAATGCCATCTCTTCCGGTGCATTCTCCAATACATAATTGATGACATACTTGAGCATGCTCTCTGCAAGCATCATGTCATCCTCAAGATCTGCAAAAGCAATCTCCGGCTCGATCATCCAAAACTCTGCAGCATGTCTTGTCGTGTTAGAATTTTCTGCACGGAATGTAGGTCCGAATGTATAGATGTTCTTAAATGCCATCGCATAAGTCTCACCATTTAACTGTCCGGATACGGTCAGGTTCGTTGGCTTATTAAAGAAATCCTTTGAATAATCTACGCTTCCATCCTCGTTCTTTGGAATATTGTTCAAATCCAAAGTAGTAACCTGGAACATTTCTCCCGCTCCCTCACAATCACTTCCGGTAATCAGTGGTGTGTGTACATAAACAAAATCACGCTCCTGGAAGAATTTGTGGATTGCATAAGCACACAGAGAACGTACACGGAATACTGCCTCGAATGTGTTGGTTCTCGGACGTAAATGTGAGATTGTGCGCAGATACTCAAATGTATGGCGCTTTTTCTGTAATGGATAATCTGGTGTGGAAGTTCCTTCAATCGTAACTTCTGCTGCCTGAATCTCAAATGGCTGCTTTGCCTCCGGTGTCGGAACGAGTTCTCCCTTTACAATGATGGCTGCGCCGACATTGATTTTGCATACTTCCTCATAATTTGCAAGTCCGTCTGCATAGACAACCTGTATCGGCTCAAAGAAAGTTCCATCGTTGACAACGATAAATCCAAAATTCTTTGAATTGCGGTTACTTCTTACCCATCCTCCGATGGTGACTTCTTTGTTGGCATACTCCGGCGTATTGCGGAAAATATCCCTGATGTTCACTAACTCCATTTTGTTTCCTCCGTTAATCTAATCCCTTAATTTAAATGTAAATCCTTAGTTTTCTGTTGACTCTGTCTTCGGCTCAATAGTGACATTTGCCTGCTCTACCACATAAGAAATAGCCTTGTTGATGCGGTACTGCTGACGAAGCATTTTCTTTCCATCCTCCTGATTGCCGTTTCCATAGTAATCATATAATTCAGACTCTGTTGTCATCTGGCTGTTTCCAGAAGATGCCAGATAATCTACAAACTGCTTGAAATCGTCATCCGTAACCTGAATATCCTCAAGATCTGCGATGCGTCCAAAAATAAATTCCACCTTAATCTGCTTTTCGAGAGATGTCTTCCAGCTCTTCTTCAGATCATCCAGTGTAGTATTGTTTGTCTTCAGATAATCATCCATTGTCTGGGTATCTGTCAGGTTGTCTCTTTCAAACATTGCCTGATACTCGCCCATTCTTGCATCCATATAATCCTCCGGGATATCTACGGTGCTGTTCTTAATCATATAATTTTCTACTTCGTTGATAGTTGCCTGTGATTTAGAATTCTTTGCCTGATTTTCCATCATCTTGCGCACATATTCTTTTAAATCTTTCTTTGTAGAAATATTCTGTGCCGAAAAAGCATCTGCGACCATATCGTCTGTCAGTGTGTCCATCGTGATTGGTTCATAAATGCCTTTGATTTTGATTTTGAATGTGGTCTTCTTTCCGCCCAGTTTCTCATTATAATTGTCTGGGAATGTCACATCTGTACTGATTTCTGAACCAACTTTTGATCCAACCATTCCGTCACAGAAGCCATCAATATAGGAATTCTGATTGGTAACATCGTAGTTCTTATCAACATCAAGCATAACATCTGTAGCAGAGCCACCATCAAAAGCTTCTCCATCCAGATATCCGGTATAGTCTACCTTGACGTAATCACCTTTCTGTACCGTATCGCGGTCTTTGATTTCGATTCCTGTAATTCCATAATATGGAAGAAGCGACATGATATTGCTTTCCACGTCCTCATCTTTGACATCATAGTTACCGGAGATTGTAACATCGATTCCTTTGTAATCCGCAAGCTTGCTTACCTGCTTTTCCAGATCAATGTCCATCTGGGCACTGCTTGGACCATTGTAAGTCGCCTTCGCACTCTGCGTTGACTGTTCTGTGTCCTGTGTTTTGGCCTTTCCACATCCGTTAAATGCCAGAATGGTTGTCATGCACAACATCAGTGCAATGATTCTTTTCTTCATAATAATATACGATCCTTTCCCACCCAATCGGGTCTATAACTTAACTAATTTAACATACCATAATTTGCCCAAAATTACAAACTTTATATATCTTCGTTGATTTTTGAAAAAATCTTTGCTACAATAATTAGCAGAAAAAATAGGAGGATTCCATCGTGTTAGGAAGAGTATTATTAATAATCGCCATCATTCTTCTCGTGGTTATGGTTGTACTGTACTTTCTTGGCAAGAAAGCACAAAAGAAAAAAGAAGAACAGGATGCACAGGTTGCGGCTGCAGCACAGTCCGTATCCATGCTGATCATTGACAAAAAGCGAATGCGCCTAAAAGATGCCGGTCTGCCACAGCAGGTTTTGGCACAGACCAACAAATTGATGCAGCGTTCCAAGCTTCCAATTGTAAAAGCAAAAGTCGGACCAAGAGTTATGACTTTTATCGCAGATGAAAAAGTTTTCGAAGAGATTCCGGTTAAGAAGGAAGTCAAGGCTACCGTAAGTGGTCTGTATATTACCGGTGTACGTGGTCTTCGTGGTCCATTAGAAAAGCCTCAGGGCAAGCAGAAAAAGAGTCTTCGTGCAAAGCTTCAGTCACAGTACGACAAAGCAAACAAGAAGCTTCAGGAAGAAAAACAGAAGAAATAAAACACAAAAGAACTGCCGTAATGTGGCAGTTCTTTTTCATATCTTTTAGAGTATGTGAAATTCTGTACTTCGCTGCGGATTTGCTTTCAGGCGAATATGGCAGTCTGCAACATGCTCATTGTTGATTTCCAGCTCATATTCCACTTCCACAACGATCTCATCCTCTTCTTCCGCAATATCCACACGATACGCATCGATGCCAATGAGCAGGCTTCCATACGGCGTGTGATAATACGTCACATTCTTTTTGTTCTTCTCAAAGACCATATGTACATTCACAATTCCTTTTTTGGTCAGCTCCATATAATCTTTGGAAACCTTTATGATATTCTTCGTAACCTTTGCCTGTCCTTCTTCGACATCTTCATAGAGAAAAAAGTGCTTTCCGTTACGGAAATAATATTCTCCCGGAGATATCGTTTCCACGGTATCTTTTTGTTCATCCTCTGCAATCTGTAATCCTCGGATTGCAAGCAGTACTTCTTTTGTCATGATTGCTCCTTACTATAATTCTTTATGTATCATAACTGTTTTATCGGAAATATTCAAGAAATTTGAAGCGAATCTCCAATTTTCCCGAATCAAACACATCTGCATACTCTTCCGGTGTAAGTACTTCACGCAGTGCTTCGTCTGCTTCTTCATCCACAACTTCGTAGACCGCTCCCTGAAAGCACATATTCGGATATAGCACGCACCACCAGTTATGTCCACCGCCTTTTCCGAGCGTCACTTCCAGCGCCTCGTATTCTCCTGCCGGAAATGTATAGTCCCCATAGGTTTTTTCAGGGAACTGTACATGGGCAAGTTCTGCAGCTGCACCATAAGTATATCCATTGTCTTCAAGGGTCTTTTCGGCAAGTGCTACAATATCGTTCATATTCTCCGAAACGATCTTTTCTGTTTCCTCCAGATTTTTGCTGTCTGCAAGTTTCGGTCCCATCATCTTTCCGATGGCATCTCTTACCTTTATTTTGACCGCCTGGTCTTCTTCGCTGTCGCTGTTTGCCAGAATATGAAAACGCAAAATCTTCCGGGCGATTTCCGGCTGAAGTGGATCCGCTTTCGCCTGCTGCATTTTTCCGTTTCCCGCCAGAACAAGAATCCCCAGCAGAAGTATTGCGCCAATTATTTTTTTTCCGTTATGCTTTCTCATACGAACCTCCAAATATGTATTGCCTACTATAAGACTGTCCATATTTGAAAGTTCTAAACATTTTTTTGATTCATCTCCGATTGCTACATGCTTCGATGCTGTCTTTCATCCGTCTATGATTTTTCTTCCTGCCGGTTTTCCATGATTGATCACATAATTGCTCTCCCACACAATTGCCTGATTTTGCACCGTCAGATACGGAAATTGTAACACCTGGCGCTGATTGAGCTGTTCGTCCAGCAGAATGCCAAGATTCAAAAGATGGATCTGTTTTTCCGACTCATGGTTCTGCAGATATGCTTCGATGTAGGAGCCTAAATCTTCCGGCAAATTTTCCTCAATCTCGTACAAATCATCGGCAGTATCCGTAAAACAGACGTACGTGTTTCTTGGATACAATTCTTTTTCCCGCAAATAAGAAAGCATCTCCGTAAAATGTGCCTCATCCTCCACAAACCGCTGCCCGATCACAAGAACTTTCATATGATTGCAGTCTGCGGCCTTGTTCAGCTGTCCTTCGTACACATGCAGGGCTTCTGCAAAATTTGCTCCACTGCTCATCGCCGCACTGACCTTCGCCTCTGCCAGATCTGTATTCTCCTTCTGGCTCAGTTCCGGAAAACCATAAGAGAATAAAATCTGTGTATCCTCTTTATCCACCGCTGCCAGCATCGGAAAACACCGGTCTTCGAGTTCCGTGGCACCGCAGCCTGCAAGCTGCATGGTTCCTGCAAAGCAGAGCACAAACAAAATCCCATTTACCACCGTTCGCTTTCGTTTTGTTTTGCCCACAACAAGAATCACAAGCGGAAAAAGCACAAGAAACGGCACCCCAAGCCAACGCATATAGGCAATATACCATTCCGTCATGTCTCCATGGCAAAACCATTCTGCCACAAGAAAAGTCAGGACCAGAACACCTCCAAGTGTCCCCCACTTTTTCCAGTCCATTCTCCCCTTTTTCTGTTCCGATGTCTTTTCTGTTTTTTCATTTTTCCCGCCGGGAAGTAATTGATACAGAATTTTTTCTGCATAAAACAAAAACACGCCCACCAATGCAAACAATGTAAAAAACCAGATTGCAATCATAAATGCATCCAACCGCTTGACAAAGCCACCCCGCAGATGAATATTGCTCATAAGAATGACTGCCGGATACTGCATGGTTCCAAGCGCCCGATCGCCAAAATTTCCAAGCAATATCATATACATGATCAGAAGAACAATTACCGCAAACCATAAAGCAGCATACACAGATGCAATCATCTTTTTCCGGCTCTTTTTCTTCACATACGACGGGAAAAAAAGCACCAGAAACAGTGGCGTAAGATAGCAGAACACTTCGAATCCGCCATCTGCCACAGAAGATACCGAATGGGTAAAAAAAGGTCCCATATAGGAGAAATCCACATCATTTGCTGCAATCACAAACATAATCAACAATGGAACAAACAAAATCCAGAAAAGTACTTCATAAACGCGCGCACGACTCTCGATTCCCGAACGTATGGCATACGCCGTCACCAGCAGAATCAGCACAAGAATCAGCGTGTAGGATTCCTCCCCCACAAGACTTTTTTTCATAACATCAGCAAACACATATGCCCCATATCCTGCCTCTATGATACAGTGAATCAGCAAAAGAGCAGCCAGAACAACGTACAACCAGACAGGAAAGGACTTTTTCATATAAGATGTCAGCTCCCCGTCCATCTCCCGCATAACCTTCGCCAGATACCACAAATAAACCGACGACAATATTCCTCCGAGTGCAATGGCAAACAGACCATCACATCCATTCAGCTGTGCCAGCACTCCCGGAAGTACAAGGGTACTCATACCAATAAAATCAAAGACGAACAGCCGAAAGACCTGCCGCGTCGAAATCCTGTTATTATCCGAAAACATGAATTACTTTCCTCCCCTGTTCCGTTCCCGCAGGCGTACCCGCTGTTCCCTTTTCGCATAGATTGGTCTCATTGGCATTTTGCGGAGCGGTGCCCGCCAGATTGAATCGCGTTCATCCGCATACCCGGTAAGATCTGCTCCCACAAACGGCATCAGATATGGAATGCCGAAGCTTTTCAGTCGCGACAGATGAATAAGCACCGTAAGCATTCCAAGCAGAAATCCAAAAAAGCCAAGCCATGCGCATAATGCAATCATATAAAATTTCAAAATACGGAAAGAAAACGCAAATTCCTCATTCGGTATTGAAAATGAACAAAGCGCAGTGAAAGCTACCACAATGACAACAATCGGACTAACGATATTGGCATCCACAGCCGCCTGACCGATAATCAGACCTCCCACAATGCCAATTGTATTTCCCATCGCTCCGGGCAATCGCACACCAGCCTCCCGCAACAATTCAAAAGATACCTCCATCAGCACCACCTCAAGTGCTGCCGGAAACGGCACTCCAATTCTTGCCTCCCAAAACGAAAGCAAAAGCGGTGTTGGAAGAATCTGCGTATGAAAATTCGTCACTGCAAGATACAGTCCCGGAAGTGTCATTGCAAAAAAAGCCGCCAGATATCGCAGGATTCTTGCGAACGTCGCAACTTCAAAACGGTTGTAATAATCATCACTGGTCTTCAGAAACGAATTAAAATCAGTCGGCAGAATCAGAGCCACCGGTGAATTATCACACAGAAGAATCACACGTCCCTCAAGAATTGCATTTGTTGCACGATCCGGCCGCTGCGTTGTCTGAAACTGTGGAAAAGGCGAATACCATTTTTCCTCTGCCAGTTGTTCCAACACACCACTATCCAAAATTCCATCAATCTCAAATCGCTGCAATCGTTTTTTTACTTCCGTAATCACATCCGGATAAGCCAGATCTTTCATGTACACCAGATCGATGGCTGTGTGCGAACGCACGCCCTCCTGTATTTCCTCCACTTTCACTCTGGTGGAACGGATACGTTTCCGGATCAACGCCGTATTCGTTTTAATGGAATCCGTAAACCCCTCTTTCGATCCCCGGATTACTTTTTCCGAATCTGGTTCCTGTACCCCCATTCCCGGATATCCCTTGTCCGCAATCTTTAACGCTTTTCCATACCCATCGATAAACAGGATTGCATCTCCTGTCAGCATGCCAGCTGCTGCATCTTCCAGATATTCATAAGGCATAACATCGGCGATTCCCAATGCATTTTCATCCAGTGTCTGATTAATTTTCTCCTGTGGCATATGCTCTAGTGCTGCAATCAGCTGCCCCAAAGCAGTATTTTCTACAAGGATATTGGATACAGCTACCTCGATATATGCCAGAAAACACTTGCGGCTTTTGTCACTGCCAAGCATCATCTCACGCATTTTAATATCAGCACAATCCGCAAACAGCGCTTTGTATATGTCTATGTTTTTCTGAATCTGTGTGGAAATCCTTGTCATGGAAATCTCCCCTTTCGTTGAACATCAGCCCATGTAGCAAAAAAGAGCAGGTGCATCTCGCATCTACTCTTACTTTGCCCCATTGGGGAAATTATATACATTGATTTATTCCTGTTCCTGAATCACTGTCTTAACAGCTTCCGCCTGATTTGCCACATGTACATGCATCGCTTCCACTGCATTCTTGACATCCCGCTTCTTAAGGCTTTCTAAGATTGCCTCATGCTCCGCAATCAGTGTCGGATAATTCTTCGGATCTTTGATATACTCAACACGATAACGATAGACCTGCTCACGCAGATTGTTCAAAAGCGTTACCAGCTTCAGATTGCCGGTTGCCTCATAGATTACATCATGAAAGCTTACATCTGCTTCTGCGATTTTCTTCACATTGTTGGTCTGCGTATTTTTTTCAAAAAGCTCCTTAACATCTTCCAACTGTTTCAATTGCTCATCTGTGATTTTCTGACAGGCAATACGGACCGCAAGCTCATCGAGCGCATCACGGATTTCCAATACATCTTCCATATCCTTGAGTGTCATCTTCGCCACTTCTGCGCCCTTACGTGGCGTGGTCACTGCGAGGCCTTCCTGCTCCAGCATCCGGATTGCTTCCCGGATCGGTGTACGGCTTACCCCAAGTTTTGATGCCAGCTGTAACTCCATCAGTCGCTCACCCGGCTTGAGGTCTCCTTTTAAAATAGCTTCTCTCAGCGTATTGAACACAACGTCTCTCAGTGGCAGATACGCATTCATATTCAGCGTTAAATCATCTGTCATATTCTCATTCTCCATTCACTACTCATTGCAAAAATAGTTATCTGCGATTGTTATAAATCGAGGTAAGATACACTTGTTTGGCAAATCCTGACGCCTTTATCTCCGCACGTGCCCTCCGGGCTGTCTCCTCATCAGCAAAAAGGCCAAATACGGTCGGTCCGCTACCGCTCATCATGGATGCCTTCGCACCTGATTTTAACATCTGCTCCTTAATTTGCGCAATAACCGGGTGATTCGGAATCGTCACTGTTTCTAATATATTTCCCATATCTGCACAGATTCCTTCGAAATCCTTGTTGCGAATATCTGCAATCAAAGCATCAATATCCGGGTGCGGTGTCTGTTCATCAAGTTTCAGATTCTGATATACGAATTTAGTAGAAACCGAAACCGCCGGTTTGGCGATCAGTACCGGACATTTGACCATCGGAGGCAGAGAAGAAAGTTTCTCTCCGATGCCTTCTGCCAACGCCGTCCCCCGCATAATGCAGTACGGAACATCCGCGCCGATCTGCACGCCGCGCTCCATGAGATCCCTGCGCTTTAATTTCAAACCAAACAACTGATTCATTCCATAAAGCATCGCTGCTGCATCGGTACTTCCGCCTGCCATACCGGCGGCAACCGGAATGCGCTTGTTCAGTTCTACAGATACGCCTGTATGAATATCAAATTCATCCATCAGCAATTTTCCGGCTTTATGCACCAGATTGTTTTCATTGACCGGAAGAAAGCTCAGATTTGAATGAATCTGAATGCCCGGTATCTCACTTTTTTGAATCAGGAGCTGATCATACAGGTGAATCGTCTGCATCACCATGCGTACCTCGTGATATCCGTCTTCCCGGCGTCTGACTACATCCAGTCCCAGATTAATCTTCGCTAATGCCTTTAAATTAATTTCATCCATGTGTATTTCCTCTGTATTTTGTATACAACAATTGTACCATAAGAACGTTTTGCGGTCAAATCCGCGTCTGTTATATGATAAAAATAATCATCTGAATTTTATTCTTTGCACTTTTTTCTGAAGATATAAGTCATAAAATAAATCACGGAAGCAATAATGACAATGGTCGGTCCGGTCGCCACATTGGTGTAATACGACAGCACAAGTCCCACCACACCAGAAAATACGGAAAAAATCACAGAAAACAGGTGATATTCCCGCATATTTACCGAGATATTCCGGCTCGAAGCGGCCGGCAGAATGAGTAATGCATTAATGATCAGAATTCCGACCCATTTGATGGAAAGTGTTACGATCAAAGCCACTAACACAGCAAAAATATTGTCCATCAGGCGCACCGGAATCTGTTTGCTTCCCGCCAGTGCACGGTGAATGCAGATTGCATTCAGCCAGTTAAAACAAAACACCCAGAATACAATCGTCACTACAAAAATTGCCACAAGATAAAAGATCTCGCGTCTTGTGATACTTAATACATCTCCGACAAGAATACTCGAATATTTGCTGAAATTGCCGCCTTTTGACAGAATCGCAAGTCCAATTGCCACCGAGCAGGAAGAAAATACCGATATAATCGTATCTGTCGCAATCCCCGCACTTCCGATTTTGTTTAAAAGCAAAGCAAACACAATGGCAAACAATACCATAGACAGATTCGTATCCTGCATGCCGCAGACCACGCCCACAGCAATTCCGGTGAGTGCCGAATGTCCCAATGCATCCGAAAAATATGCCATCTTTTTATTCACGATCATTGTACCCATCAGACCAAACAAAGGAGTGATGATCAGAATCGCAATCAACGCATTTTTCATAAAGCCGTAATCCAGCCAGGCAAACCAATTACTCATCTGCATTCTCCTCCTTGATCCATTTTTCTTCATTTCCAATCGAAAATATCTGCTCAAACTCCGGACTGTCATACACTTCCCGGACGGTACCCTGCTTTAAAACCGTCTTGTCCAGAAGTACTACATGGTCCGCATACTTTGCCACATAATCCAGATCATGGGAAATCAGAATGATTGCCAGATCATAATGTTCCTTAAGATATGTCATCGTGCGGAAAAAAAGCTCCATACCATTCTGATCAATACCGGATACCGGCTCATCCAAAAGCAACAGATTCGGCTCATCTATAACTGCTAGCGACAAAAGCACGCGCTGCAGCTGTCCGCCGGAAAGATTGCACACCTGCTTGTCAATGAGGTCTTCTGCCTCGAACACACGCAGATTCTCTTTGATTTTTTCATAAAGCTTGCGGCTTTTGGGTAAGAATACCGGATAATGCGATTCGTAACTTGCCAGCAGATCATACACACTGACCGGCGTATCCTTCTCGATATTGACCGACTGCGGTACATATCCGATTTTCAGTTTCTGCATTTTTCCATCCTTGGTATCGCGGAACTCAATATCTCCGGTATGTGGAACATTACCTAACATCGCCCGAATCAGGGTTGATTTTCCGGCACCGTTTTTTCCAATAATCGCATTGAGCGATCCACAGTGAATGTGCAGATTCACATCATCCAGCACAATCTGTTCATTGAATTTTACGCCAAGGTGATTTACCTTGATACAATGAAACCCACAAGGGGTAATAATCTTGCGCATGGCTGCGCTCCTTTCTAATTGTCCAGATACTGTTCGAGAATGTCCATATTCTTTGACATTCCTTCCAGATAACTGTCCGCATCATAATTGCCTTTGTTCAGAGGATCGAGATACAGCACCTTCACATCCGATTCGGCCTCGATCGTATCGCCGGTGCTTTTTCCATATAATTCCTCTGCCAGAATATATTTTACATGATCCTTTTTGACCGCTGCGAGTACATCCGCGATCTCTCCGGCGCTGACCTGCCGTTCTTCATCCAGATCCAGCACATGACTGACATGCAGTCCATAATCTTCTGCCACATAATCATAAGCTTCGTGAAAAAGGATTACATTCTGTCCGTTTGCTGCCTCTGCAATTTTTTTCTGACGTTCGTTTAAAGACTCCAGCTTTTCTTTATAGATTTTTGCATTTGCCACGTAGAGATCTTTGTGGTCTGGATCTGCTTTTCCCAGTTCATCTGCAATCGTCTGTACCTGTGTTTTGTAAGCAGTGATGCTCATCCATGCATGTGCATTTTCCTCGTCCTCCTCGGCAAGAAGCTGTACATTCTCACATGCTTCAATGATCGTAAGGTCTGGATAGGCTGCCGCCACATCTTTCATAAACGATTCAATTCCACCACCGTTGATGATAAACACGTCCGCAGTACTCAAAAGCTTCATATCCTCCGGTGTCAGCTGAAAATCATGCAGACATCCGGTCTGTGGTTCACTGAGATTCTCAAGTCTCACGTCCTCGGCATCCCCGATAACATTCTCGGCTGCAATATACATCGGGTAAAAAGAAGTAACTACTGTAAGTTCTTTTGATGCATGCCCTTCCTGATTGCGCGCTGCCACAGTTCCGATAAGAACGGACACCAGCAGAATGCCGGCTAACATCAGACATACAAATAAATACTTGTTTTTTTTCATATTATTTCTTCTTCGCTTTCTTTTTATTTGCTTTCTTCTGTGTTTTCTTTGCAACCGGACGATCCGTTGCTTTCCAGCGTGGCTTGCGGGCAGGTGTATCTTTCTCCTGCGCCTGTTCTTTTTGTTTCTGTAGTTCCTTTTTCTTTTGTTTCTCAAGAATTTCTTTCGGGATTTCCACGAGGGAATCAATCAGCTCCCAGATTTCTTCGCGTCCCTGCTTTGTCTCTGCCGAAAACGGAATCACTATGGATTCCGGCTCCATCTGCAACACCTCGCGGATCATCTGTAGGTGTCGGATGACCTGTCCGCGTTTTAACTTATCTGATTTGGTCGCAATGATGATCGGTGCATATCCCTGATGCTCCATCCACTCATACATCATCTGATCATTCTCCGATGGCTCGTGGCGGATATCAATCAACAGGAACACCGCTTTCAAACGTTTGGAAGTATGCAGATAATTCTCAATCATCTGCCCCCACTTCGCCTTAATTTCCACATTTGCGTTGGCATAACCATATCCCGGCAGATCCACCAGATACATTGCATCATTGACATTATAGAAATTAATCGTCTGGGTCTTTCCCGGCTGGGATGAAGTGCGGGCCAGCGCTTTTCGGTTCATCAGCGCATTGATCAGGGATGACTTTCCCACGTTTGACTTTCCGGCGAAAGCCACTTCGTCAAGCATATTGTCCGGAATTGTACTCGTAATTCCACACACGGTCTCCAGATTTACATTTTTTATTACCATACGGTACCTCTTTTCTACGATAAAAAAGTGTGCACTTACTTTTGCAGTGTAACAATAAAGGCTGTCTTATACAAAAGCAGCCTTTATTACCTGATCCATATGTTCCACCAGAAGTATTTCCATTCCTTCTGTAATTTCTTCTGAAATCTCGCTGAGATCTTTTTCGTTTTCTTTTGGAACGCATACAGTATGCATTCCTGCATTCTTTGCTGCCAGAAGTTTTTCCTTGAGGCCTCCGATTGGAAGGACCCGGCCCCGCAGCGTGATTTCTCCGGTCATTGCTATATCTGCACGCACCGGATGATTAGTAATAGCAGAAAGCATGGCAAGTGCCATCGTAATACCTGCCGACGGTCCATCTTTCGGTACCGCTCCCTCCGGAATATGGATATGGATGTCATTCTCCTGGAAAAATTCCGGCTTCACGTCATACTGTCCACTAATGGAACGAATATAACTGATGCCGGTCTGTGCAGACTCTTTCATGACATCTCCAAGCTTTCCGGTAAGTACCAGATTTCCTTTGCCCGGCATCACATTGACTTCAATTTCAAGAGTCACACCGCCAACGCTTGTCCATGCAAGTCCACGCACAATTCCAACTTCATCCTTTTTATTCTTCTTGTCCGGACGATACTTTGGTTTACCAAGATACTCTTCAAGATTGCCGGCAGAAACACGGACTTTGTCAGTCTCCTTCTCATACAGCTTTCTCGCACTCTTGCGGCAGATTTCTCCAATCCGGCGCTCAAGTCCACGGACACCGGCCTCTCTCGTATAGAAAGAAATCATATCCTTCAATGCCTTGTCAGTGATTTTCAACTGCCCCTTTTCGATGCCATTCTTTGCGAACTGCTTTGCCATGAGGTGATCCTTTGCAATATGGAACTTCTCGTTCTCCGTATAACTGCTCACCTCAATAATCTCCATTCGATCCATCAATGGTCCCGGAATGTCCTGCAGGGAGTTTGCACTTGCAACAAAAAGCACTTCTGACAAATCAATTGGCAACTCCACGTAATGATCACGGAACTTGTGATTCTGTTCCGAATCAAGAACCTCAAGCATTGCTGATGCGGTATCGCCTTTGTAATCGCTGCTCATCTTGTCAATCTCATCCAAAAGCATGAGCGGATTGCGAACGCCTGCCGTCCGAAGTCCCGCAACGATTCGTCCAGGCATCGCTCCCACATAAGTTCTTCTGTGACCGCGAATCTCCGCCTCATCTCTGACACCACCTAATGAAATGCGTACATATTCCTTATCCAGCGCCTTTGCGATAGAGCGGGCAATGCTTGTCTTACCGGTTCCCGGAGGTCCTACCAGACAAATGATCGGACTTTCACCTTTTCCTGTCAGATTGCGGACTGCAAGAAACTCCAGAATGCGTTCCTTTACTTTATCCAGACCGTAATGATCCTCATCCAGAATCTTCTTTGCCTGTTCTAAATCCTTGTTATCGACGGATTCTTTCTCCCACGGAAGTTCTAACAAAGTCTCAATATAGCCACGACTTACCGTACTCTCGGAAGAGTTCGCTGAAATTCCCTTAAAGCGCTGGATTTCTTTGTGAATACGTTCCTTTACTTCCTTAGAAGCCTGCAACTCTTTGAGTTTCTTTTCATACTCTTCCGCATCAGAATCCGTATTCGTCTCGCCAAGTTCCTCACGAATCAAAGCCAGCTGTTCACGAAGAACGTATTCTTTCTGATGCTTTTCCACACGCTCCTGCACTTTTTTCTGGAAATCTTTCTTGATGGCAAGAATTTCAATCTGCTGCAACAGCATGCCCAAAAGCACCTCATAACGCTGCGTCAGACTGATTGCCTCAAGAATCTTCTGTTTTTCATCGTAATGCACCGGAAGATTATTCCCCACATAGTCAAGAAGCTGCGAGAGATTACGCTCTTCCTCTGCCTGATGCACCACTTCCCTGCTGATTTTTCCATGAAACTTTGCATACTTGGCAAACGTCTCCTGTACACTCATGCACATCGCAGACGCTGCCTGCTCCGGCAGATCTTCATCGTTCTGGGACTCATAAGAAATAATACGTGCTTCAATATATTCTGTTTCTTCTGTAAATCCATATAATTCTGCGCGGTTACTTCCCTCTACGAGAACGCGCACAATATCATTCTGTAATTTGATTACCTGTCGGATATTCGCCACGACACCAACGGAAAACAGATCGGAAGGCTGTGGATTCTCCTCGTTCGCATTCTTCTGTGTCACAAGAAAAATCGTCTGATCTCCCATCATCGCTATCTCAACAGCCTTAATTGACCGTTCCCGGCTGATATCAAAATGCGCAACCATCCCCGGCAGAATGGTCATTCCGCGCAGGGCAATCGCAGGCATTGTACATATTTTATCTTCCACTTGTATCTACTCCTGATTAAGACGCAAGTTCCTCATCTTTTTCTTCGTCTTTCTTCTCGATGGCAAGCACTTCGCCTCTATCCAAAGCAAGATTCTTCTCTACCAATGCTTTGTCAATTACACACTTACTGATGGACTCATCCGACGGAATCCGGTACATCAGATCGAGCATAACTGCCTCCATGATTGCACGAAGTCCTCTGGCTCCAGTCTTGCGCTCCAAAGCCTTATCTGCAATTGCTTCCACCGCATCATCCTTAAACTCAAGTCCCACACCGTCAAGTTCAAACAGCTTGGTGTACTGCTTGATCAGAGAATTCTTTGGTTCCTGTAAAATGCGGATCAAAGCGTTGCGATCCAGGGAATCCAAAGAAACGGTAATCGGCACACGTCCGATAAACTCCGGAATCAGACCGAACTTAACAAAATCCTGCGGAAGTGCGCGTTTGAACGCATCGCTGATATTCATCTCTGATTTTGCTTTTACCTCTGCATTGAAACCAATGGTAGAAGCATCCATACGGGACTCTACAATTTTCTCCAATCCATCGAAAGCACCACCACAAATGAAAAGGATGTTCGTAGTATCAATTGGAATCAACTCCTGCTGCGGATGCTTACGTCCACCCTGTGGTGGAACGGATGCAACGGTTCCTTCCAGGATTTTAAGAAGTGCCTGCTGTACACCTTCGCCGGACACATCTCTTGTAATCGATACATTCTCTGACTTCTTTGTGATCTTGTCAATCTCGTCGATGTAGATGATACCGTGCTGTGCACGCTCCACATCATAATCAGCAGCCTGAATCAGTTTCAGAAGAATGTTCTCCACATCCTCACCTACATAACCGGCCTCTGTTAAAGTTGTCGCATCTGCAATTGCAAACGGAACATTGATCACACGTGCCAGCGTCTGTGCCAGAAGTGTCTTACCAGAACCCGTCGGTCCCAGCATAAGAATATTACTCTTCTGAAGTTCCACACCCAGATCAGTTCCTGCAAGCACACGTTTGTAATGATTATATACTGCAACGGAGAGCACCTTCTTTGCCTGATCCTGTCCGATTACATAATCGTCCAGAAATGCCTTCATCTCCTCCGGCTTAATCAGATTGATATCCTCTTTTGCAGAAGAGTTCTTGCTCTCATCGAAATTTTCTTCGTCAATAATTTCAGCACAGATATCTACACACTCATCGCAGATATATGCGCCATTTGGTCCAGAGATCAGTCTTCCTACCTGATCCTGTGTTTTGCCGCAAAAAGAGCAGCGAATCTTTCCATCATTCTTTCCTGCCATAATTCACTCCTTATGCAAGGGATGCCTACCCCTTATTCAAGAATACCTCTGGCGGAATTTGGCCAGAGGCATCAGGTAACGCCTCTTAAATTATCGTAGAGGATGTTACATTATCTTTTTGTAATCACACCATCAATCAAACCATAATCAGCAGCTTCCTGTGCGGACATGTAATGATCACGCTCTGTGTCTGCTGCGATAACCTCGTAAGGTTTTCCTGTATTCTCAGCAAGAATCTCATTCAAACGTTTCTTGGTTTTTAAAATATTCTCTGCTGCGATCTCGATTTCAGTTGCCTGACCTTTTGCTCCACCGGATGGCTGATGGATCATGATCTCTGCGTTTGGAAGCGCATAACGCTTTCCCTTTGCTCCACCTGCAAGAAGGAATGCTCCCATACTTGCTGCCAGACCGATACAGATTGTAGATACATCACACTTGATATACTGCATGGTGTCATAGATTGCCATACCTGCAGTTACCATTCCTCCTGGAGAATTGATATATAACTGAATATCCTTTCCAGGATCCTCAGACTCTAAGAATAACAGCTGGGCAACTACAAGGCTTGCAGTTGTCTCATTTACTTCCTCTCCGAGAAAGATGATTCTGTCTTTTAATAAACGGGAGTAGATGTCATAATTTCTCTCGCCTCTGCTCGTTTGTTCAATGACATAAGGTACTAAACTCATAGAAAAACGCCTCCTTAATAAAAGTGTAAAAGACCGGTCTGGTTTTGCCCAGACCAGTCTATATCATTCATTTAAGCAACTAGAATTATGCTTCTGCCGCAGCTTCTGCTTCCTTTTCCTTCTTGCTCTTTGCCTTAGCTCTCTCCTTAACGTTTGCCATTACAAGATCTACTGCCTTTGTAATTGCAAGTTCTTTCTTCATGGAATCCTTCTCTGCGTCTCCCATGTACTCTTTGAGCTTATCAGCTTCCATACCGTAGTTTGCAGCCATCTTCTCGATCTCTGCGTTTACGTCTTCGTCTGTAACTTCAATGTTCTCTTCCTTAGCGATCTGCTCAAGAACAAGACTTCCCTGAATACGGGAGATAGCTTCTGGGCGAACCTGATCCTTTAATCCATCGATGGTAAGTCCTGAGAACTGTAAGTACTGATCCATTGACAGGCCACTCTGTGCGATTCTCTGAGCGAACTCTTCTACCATTGTCTCACACTGTGTATCGATCATTGCCTCTGGCAGATCCATCTTGGACTTGTCAATGATCTTCTGAACTGCTTCGTCTTCTTTTGTACGCTTAGCTTCGTTCTCTTTCTTCTCTTCAAGGTTCTTCTTTAAGCTTTCCTTGTACTCAGCTAAAGTATCGAACTCAGATACATCCTGTGCGAACTCATCATCTAACTCAGGAAGCTCCTTAGCCTTGATCTCGTTGATCTTAACCTTGAATGTAGCTGGCTTTCCAGCAAGGTCAGCTGCCTGATACTGCTCTGGGAATGTTACGTTAACTTCAACTTCATCTCCAGCATTCTTTCCAACTAACTGATCTTCGAATGTATCGATAAATGTGTGGGAACCAATCTCTAATGGATGATTCTCTCCCTTGCCGCCCTCGAATGCAACACCGTCAACGAATCCCTCGAAATCGATAACAGCTGTATCGCCTTCTGCAACTGGTCTGTCAGTTACAGTAACTGTTCTTGCATTGTTGTTGCGCTCCTGCTCTAATGCAGCGTCAACTTCTTCATCTGTTACGGCAGTATCAATCTTTGTAACTGTTACTCCCATATATTTTCCGAGTGTAACCTCTGGCTTAACAGCAACCTCAGCTGTAAAGATGAAAGGCTTTCCTTTCTCGATCTGTACAACGTCTACAGTCGGGCGGGATACGATGTCGATTCCACTCTCATCTACTGCAGATGGGTAATTCTGCTGCATCAGGGTGTTGGCTGCGTCTTCATAGAATACACCTGCACCATACATCTTCTCGATCATAGCTCTCGGAACTTTTCCTTTACGGAAACCAGGAACGCTGATCTGTTTCTTCTGTTTCTGGTAAGCTGACTCAATAGCCTTCTCCAGCTCTTCTGCCGGAACCTCGATGGTAAGCTTTGCCATATTCTTCTCTAAATTTTCAACCTGTACACTCATTTTAATTGTTTCCTCCTTATATATATCAATTCCATGTACACTCTTTATCCTTTGCATGCCATTTTACAAAAGGGCATACTGCGACCACTACAGTCATTTAAGCATTATAGCATAGAGAATGCTGATTTTACAAGCTTTTTTTTAATTTGTATCACGAAAAGGATGCACTTTATGTATTATTTTGGAAATAGCCGGGCGAAATGGCCGTAAAATCAGCCATATCCGACTGAAAATCACATACAGAGGATTGCCTGTAGAAAAGCTTTTTCCGTTTCTTATGACAGCAATCATTTTGCCCCTCACCTGACTGAGTGCAAGCGGTCCCTCGATTTCCGTCTGATTATCCCCCACCATATACAGTCCGTCTTTTTTCCTGCGGTACACACGGTGTAATACGAGGATTCCCTCCTTTCTTCGATACAAAAGGACGTCTCCTCTCTTTACTTTTGTAATGTCCGTTTTCTCAATCTGTACCGCATCCCGCCCTGGAAAAAGCAGTGGATACATGCTGTATCCCTGTGGCTGAATCTGTATGGCTTTTCCCTCTTTCAGGAGTTTTTCTATATCCATTCGTTCCGTTTCTTTTTCCTTCAATCTCTTCTTTTCTTCCCCTGTCAGATTCTTTTTTCGTTTTCCCATCCATCATAGCATTTTGCCCGTAAAAATGCTATAATCAGATATAAATAATGCCTGAAACCATTTCAGATACAGGCACTTTTGGAGGGACGAATGAAACAGGCAGACGGATATCTTTTGGAAACCATTGCAGGTGTACCTTATCTGCTCCCATACGGACAAAATATTGCTGACTTAAAACGAGGCGTACAACTCAACGATACCGGTGTATTTCTCTGGAATTCTATAGCACAGGAAATTGCACCGGAAACGTTGCTACATAATTTCTGTGATTACTTTGAAGGAACTCCGGAGGATCTTCCTTCTTTCAAAGAAGATATGGAAGCATTCCTTTCCGCGCTCAGTGCACACGGTATGATCACAGGCTACGCAGCTCCTGTACAGCAGGAACCGCTCTGTAAGGTTTTGCGCATCGGAGAACTCTATGTCGCTCTTCATGGAAAAAAAACGCTTTTTTCTGATAAATTCGATGCCTTTACCACTGAGTTCCCTGACGACCGAAAACCGGATTTAACGATTCAGATTCATGATCACTTTCCGCTCTCCAAGAAGAATGGAACTCTGCTTTTACGCAATCAGGATCTTTATGTTATAGACGCTGGCGATTCCTATACGCTCCTGTTTCCTTCTATGGTGGATGTTTATGAAGGTCGCCTTGCCAAAGACGGCACGCAGGCAGACATTTACTGCTCCCCGTTCTGCAATGAACAACTGGTAGAAGATCTGTTTCATGCACTGCGACTTTTTTATCTATACAGGGCGCAGAAAAGTGGTATCTTCGCACTGCATTCCGCTTCTATTTTTTATAGAGGAAAAGCCTGGCTTTTTTCCGGTCCATCCGGCACTGGGAAATCCACCCATACGAATCTGTGGCACAAACTTTATGACACACCGTTGATCAACGGCGATCTCAACCTTTTGTCATTCAAAGATGGGGCACCTGTGGTCTACGGTCTTCCGTGGTGCGGAACTTCCGAGATTTTTGACACCAGAACATATCCGCTCGGAGGCATCATTCTGCTGCAGCAGGCGCCGGAAAACCATGTAGAATCTTTAGTGGCGCACGAAAAAGCCCTTCTTGTTGCCCAGCGGCTCATTTCGCCCTCCTGGACAAAAGATCTATTTCACGCAACTTTGCTTTTTGCGGAAAAATTATCATCTGAAATCTACGTGGCACGCCTCTGCTGCAATATGGAAAATAAGGCAGCTGTCACCATGAAAGATGCCATCGATGATTACTTGAAAGGTACTGCAACATGTTAGACACTTTAAAACATATTCATGTCCGCATCAAAGAGGGCATGCTAAAAGATATGCTCCGGCAGACCAAATGGATTTATCAATATGCAAGACACTACTGGCTGGCGATGATTTTTTATACAGCACTCGGCCTGTTCGGCACCGTTGTCGGTCTGGGAAGCAGCGTTGTTTCCAAAGACCTCGTCGACATCATCACCGGACACCAGACCGGAAAACTGGTTCAGACATTCTGTCTTATGGTCGGTCTGTCCATCGGTAATACGCTGGTCAGCCAGATTACAAGCTATGCTTCCAACTGGATCAGTCTGAAAGTTGATGCCGAAATCAAAGCTGACATTTTTTCCAAAATGCTGGTCACTGACTGGGAATCTATTACCAATTATCATACCGGTGATCTGCTGACGCGCTGGAGTTCCGATGCCTCAACAATTTCCAGTGGTATTTTAAGCTGGATTCCAAATCTGATTATCAATGTATTCAAATTCATCAGTGCCTTTGCAATTGTGATCTATCAGGACTGGACCTTTGCGATTTTTTCCTTTATCGGCATTCCGGTATCACTGCTCATGTCCCGTACGCTGATGAACCGCATGGTAAACAACAACAAACGAAGTGCTGCCATGAATGCAAAAATGTCTGGATTTAACCAGGAGGCTTTTTCCAACATCCAGACGATCAAGGCATTTGGTGCGATTGCTATCTATATTGAGAAGTTAAAAAATCTCCAGAAAGACTATATTTCAATGCGGCTCGACTTTCAGAAGATGTCCATGGTAACTTCTTTTATCATGTCCATCGTTGGACTTATGGTTTCTTACAGTTCTTACGGCTGGGGAATTTACCGTGTGTGGAGCGGCGCAATTACATATGGTACGATGACACTTTTTCTCTCCCTGTCAGGTACTTTGACGGGTGCATTAAATTCACTGATCAACATGGTTCCTTCTGCCATCAGTCTGACAACCTCCGCCGGACGTCTGATGGACATTTTGGAAATGCCACAGGAAGATTATTCCTTAGACGATGACTTTTCCCGTTTTGCGGAAAAGCATCACGGAGACGGTATCAGTCTGAATTTGCATGATATCAGCTATTCTTACCACAACAGCACGGAAGTATTTGAACACGCAGACCTCGAAGCGCATCCACACGAAATCATCGCTATGGTCGGTCCTTCCGGCGAGGGAAAAACAACAATGCTCCGCCTGATTCTGGCGCTTTTATGCCCACAATCCGGCGAAGGCACGCTCTCTTCCATATCGGCAGATGGTTCGATGGAAAGCCTTCCTTTGACTGCCTCTGCGCGAAAACTTTTTTCCTATGTTCCACAGGGAAACACGATGTTCTCCGGCACGATTGCAGAAAATATGCGCGTCGTAAAACCGAATGCTACCGATGATGAAATTATTGAAGCATTAAAATCCGCCTGTGCATGGGACTTCGTCAATCGGCTGCCAGACGGCATCAACAGCGAAATCAAGGAGCGCGGTGGCGGTTTTTCCGAAGGACAGGCCCAGCGGCTTTCCATCGCACGTGCACTGCTGCGCAAATCGCCAATTCTGTTGCTGGATGAAGCCACTTCCGCATTGGATGTTACTACCGAACGTGCAGTATTAAAGAATATTATGAAAGATGATTACCCAAGGACATGTATTGTCACGACACACCGCCCGACGGTGCTGAATATGTGCCAAAGAGTTTATGCGATTCGGGATAAGAAATGCGTTGTGTTGGATGAAGATGAGATTGAACGGATGGTGAGGGATTTTTAGTTTTCACTTTCAAATTTAAAAGCACGTGGTAAATGTATATCACGTGCTTTTAAATAACAAATTCAGTCTGCAGAAATGCTAATTGAAGCTACTGAAAGTTTTTCTACATCTTTGGCCACCTGCGCAACTACACAAGCTGACGTTGGTGCTTTATACCAAGTAAATGTAACAGTATTTCCTTGATGACTTGCTGCGTATACGCCTTCTGCCAAATCATTATTTACCATTACTAATGGTTTTTCTCATATGTTTTCATATACTCACTTCTACCCAATTTTATTTATGCTGTGCACACTCATGGTTGCATGAAAGCACTGCACCTGTTACAGCTAACCCATCTGCTGCGCTTACATTCACATCGCCTAAGCCAATATTATCTCCTGCATTGTTATGATAGCTATATGAAATATTTATACTGTTTGTTCCATCGCCACCTACCAATGTTCCATTAGAGCTAACATAAGTAACCGGTTTGTTAAATGTCAATGTCAGCATCTGCTGTGTACTATGGTGATCATCTGTTGCCGCATGAGAACCATCCATACGAATTACATAATACTGTCTGCCCTCTGCCGGTGTCTGTATAATATTTGCACTTACCGTATAACAATCTCCACTGGCTGCATACACACCCTCTGCTACATTACTGTTTACTACCGCGATTGGTTTTACATACTTTCTCAATATCAGTCACTCCTTTATACTTGATAGAATTTTCATTTCACATTGCATTCTGTCCGTTCTTTTAACTATATGTGAGATTAAAACAAACTATAATTCCTTATTATAAGTATAAATTGTGTTTTTGAGACTGTCAATAATCTGCAAGCAAAAATTTGTATTTTTTAGGTCTTTGGTACCAAAACAACACTTTATCGCTACCAGTTTCTTTGATAATATATATCGGTGCAACTGTTGCAATATTTAATAACTTTCCCTAATACTTCTCACACAAAGTCTTGCTTTTATTGCTACGCATTTTGCGGAAAAAGCATCCAGCCCGCCGGATACATCAAGTGTTTCCTGTATCTCACAGGCAAAATTTTTGCGGCAAAGTGTTCCATGATAAGACACCTTTTCTGTAGTCTCGTTCGTCAGATAAAATTCAACCACCTGCTTTTCTTCATTCACACGAAGGCTGCCTGCGAGCTGTGGACCCCAGTCCCACTGTTTCTTCGTTCAACAGATCCTCCTCCACAGAAAATGTCCGTGTAAACATAAAATCATTCCAGAACATCTCTCTTGTGGCATATTCATTCTCTCTATAATACGGATCTTCAATTTTTCCTGCCGCCAAAAGACCGGAAATCACGCTTCCCGGAACTTCCAGTGAAATCGTTTCTCCGTCCGGAAGCTTACGCATCTGTCAGCTTCCATTTAAATATTTTTTATTCATATTTTTATACCTTTCTATGATTGTTTATACAAGCCTCTCATCTACAAAAATTTGTGTACCTTTTTTGCACAACAAGTTTATAAAATTGTATCACGTTGCACAGATAACTTCCATTAATTGTCAGTGTATTTTCTTCATATTTTGCTTTTTTCTGGTCACAATATTCTCAAGCACACAGGAACAAACGAGTCGAACAAAAAAGCATTGCGGAACATTGTAATCTACAGTTTTCCCAAGCAGATTTGCCGACCTGTGACACCTGTGTGCGGTCGGCAAATCTGTCCGGCAAACAATACGAAAAAAATATTTATCAGGAGGTGGCTTTTATGTCAGCAAACAACAGTTCATCCGGTTCAAACCGTATGGCCGTACCGGAGGCAAAGGAAGCAATGAAGCGTTTCAAAGAAGAGGTTGCTAGCGAAATCGGAGTGCCTTTAAAGGATGGTTACAACGGTGACTTAACATCTAAGCAGGCCGGTTCTATCGGTGGCGAGATGGTTAAGAAAATGATCATGAAGCAGGAGCAGCAGATGCAGCAGTAATACGCATCTGAAGAGATTTTCAATCTCTAAAGCCCCAAAAAAGCAGGTCGTTAAGCGACCTGCTTTTTAGCATAATTTTTTTATTTTTCCAGTATGTTTTTAAAATCATTTACAAGCCTTTTCATATATGATTTAATATTCTCATGATATCTACTTTCTTAGATATCATATATAAAACGAATTGGAAGGAGTGGTTTTTATATCATTATATCAACAAATATCCGTGGAGTATCTACGACTCCAAGAAGAGCTTCAGCTCATTCAGGAACAATTGCAACATTTCCCCCAAGGGAAACTCATCTGTGCCCGCAACGGTACACGTACCAAATGGTACCACAGTGATGGGCATTCCAAAAATTATATTCCCAAAACACAAAAAGAATATGCAAAGCAATTAGCCATAAAAACATATCTTCTGCAAAAGCAGAAGGATTTGCAAAAAGAATTAAAAGCAATTGCCTTTTACCTGCGCCATGCTGATTCTTCCCTTAATGGTGCCGAGAAAATGTTGGCGAATGACTCACCTTATCGCCCTTTGCTAATGGAACATTTCCAACTCAGTTCTCAGGAAATCCAAGCCTGGACCGATTCCCCCTATAACAAAAATAAAAATTATCCGGAACAACTAATATATAAAACCTGCAAAGAGGAATATGTGCGTTCCAAATCAGAATCACTGATTGCAATGAATCTTTATATACAAAAAGTTCCATACCGATATGAATGTGAATTAAAGCTTGGGAGTATCACTTTATATCCCGACTTTACATTACGTCATCCTTCAACCGGAAAAATTTTTTACTGGGAACATTTCGGGATAATGGATACACCTGAATACCAAAAGAATGCAGTTGACAAAGTTTCATTATACATGCGTCATGGCATTTATCCACAGGATCGTTTAATTATTACCTACGAAACAAAAGAGCATCCCTTGGACACTAACCATATTCAACAGCTTATAGAATTTAATTTTCTCCGTTAAATTTTCAATGAAACCGCCTTAACTATATAGCATGTAATGTAATCATCTGCAACATTTTCAAATTGATGTTCGGCATAGAGGCTCATTATGGGGTCTATATCAAAAAATTCTCCTAAAAGACCCTTTTTGCCATCAAAATCATGTAAAAAACCTGTTTTCAAAAGCTGTTCAGGGTCTATGTGAAAAAATAGCGTCAAAATACCCCGCATTTCTGATAAACGCGGGGTATTTTGGAATAATTTTTCGCCAGGTACCCCAAAACGGAAAATATAAGCGGTTTTTGATACCAAACGGGGTCTTTTATTATACTTTATTGATATAGACCCCACCAGCGATATTGTATATGATATTGCTTTTCAACTCATCATATTATCTGACCTGATTTTTTCAAGTTTCCAGTTCTCTATATTTCTAACTTGCCAGGATCCTAACACTTTAAGGTTCCACTACTCTAAGCTTCTAACACTTTGATGTTCCATCGATTTAAGCTTCCACCGATTTATACTTCCAACTCTTCGAGTTGCTGGGAAAGTGCCTCCCAGTTCTCCATGTCTTCCAGAATTTCTTCTTCCAATGCGTCGATTTCTGCCTGAATCTCTGTCAGTTTGGAATAACTGGACTGATACTCCGGTCTTAAAAGTTCTGCCTTTAAAGCCTCCAGCTTTTCTTCTTTGACTGCAAGTTCTTCCTCGGCACGCTTTACTTTTTTCTCAATCTTGGAACGTTCCTTGCCCGGATTATAGTATGCTTTCTTCCCGGCTCCGTCCATTTTACCGGCTTCCGCTGCGCCGGAAGCTTTGCCTGAGGCAATGGATGCGCCATTCTGGCTGATTGCTCCGCCCAAGGCAGCCGGTGTCTTACGATAACTGCCGGCTGACTCTTCTGCCTCCCGATCCAGTTTCTGCTGGTATTCTTCGTATCCGAACTGGTAAAGATTTGTCGTACCATCTTCAAATACCAGTAAGCGATTCGCTACTTTGCGCACAAAATAACGATCGTGGGAAACAAAGATCAGTGTGCCCGAATAATCTTTTAACATGCTCTCTAATGTTTCTTTTCCAACGATATCCATATGGTTGGTCGGCTCATCGAGAATCAGGACATTCGGACGGCGCTTTAAAATCTTGCAGAGTGCAAGACGTACCTTCTCTCCTCCAGAGAGCATATCAATGTTCTTGAACACATCTTCTCCTGTGAACATGAAAGCACCAAGTGCATTTCTTGCCTCGGTCTCCGTGAGATTCGGAAATTCATCCCAGAAATCATCCAGCACAGTTTTCCGGCTGGAATACATTGCCATCTGCTGATCAAAATATCCAATCTGCACATTGGTTCCGAAATGATATCCACCGGATAATGCCGGAAGCTGTCCGACCAGCGTCTTTAACAGGGTTGACTTGCCCAGGCCATTTCCGCCGAGGATTCCAAGCTTGTCACCTTTTTTCAGGTCCAGATTGACGGTAGAAAGCGGATGATCGTACCCGATCTGTAAATCTGAAATCAAAAGCACGTCATTTCCGGTTTCTTTTTCCGGTTCAAAATTAGCGTGGAATGTACGGGTATCAAAGCGGTCCGGTGCCTCAATTTTTACCATATGCTCGATGGCCTTTTCCTTGGAATGTGCCATCGAAACCTTGGTCGGTTTATTCTTGAATCGATCCACGATGCGCTGCAGACGCGCGATTTCTTTCTGCTGCGCATTGTAATCCTTCATCAGCTTATTATAATTTTCTTTCTTGCGCTCCATGAAATTCGAATAATTTCCCGGATAACGGGTCGCTGTGCCGTACTCAATTTCATATACAACATCTACAACATTATCCAGAAACATACGGTCATGGGAAACAACAACGACCGCCTTCGGATAATTTTTCAGATAAGACTCCAGCCACTCGATCGTCGTGATATCCAGGTGGTTGGTCGGCTCGTCCAAAAGCAGAATATCCGGCTTGCTCAACAGCAATTTGATAAATGCGATCTTCGTCTGCTGTCCGCCGGAAAATTCCGATAATGGTTTCTTGCGTTCCTCTTCCGAAAAGCCAAATTTGCGGATGATTACATCGTACTCTTTTTCAAAATAGTACCCGCCATCTTCCTTGAATTTTTCTTCCATCGCCGTATATTTTGCCACTGCCTCCTCGGAATAATCGGTCTCCAAAGCAACTGCGGCTGCCTCAAGTTCTTTTTTCCGACGCTCCATCGGAGCAAAAACCTTGCGTACTTCCTGCTCGAGCGTAATGGACGGATCTTCAAATGCAATCTGCTTTAAATAGCCGATTTGTGGATTTCCGGCTTTTGCAATAAAAACATCCTCATCACTGTCACGCTTTTCGAGGTCAACCTCTCCGTGGATCAGTTTCAGCAGTGTCGTTTTTCCGCAGCCGTTGCGACCAACGACTGCGATTTTTTCTGTATTTCTGATTTCAAAATTGATGTCGTGCAGAATCTCTTCATCTCCAAAAGAGACTGCTCCATGACAAATCTGATATAACATGTGATCTCCTTACTAATGAAATGCCTCTTCCTGGGAAGCAAGATAGCTGACGAACTGTTCTGCAGTACGTCCGGAAATGCCGCCATGGCTCAATTCCCACTTGTTTGCTTCCAGACGGAGCTGCTCGTCACTCATCGTAACTCCAGCACGTCTTGCAAGATGCTCTACAATATCAAAGTATTCTTTCTGTGTTGGTTTTGAGTAATTGATCGTAACACCAAATCGATTGACCAGGGAAAGTTTCTCCTCCACGGTATCGGAGTGATGACGATCATTGGAGTTGTCCTGATCGTTACGGTCATTCCAGCTCTCCTTGATCAGATGACGGCGGTTCGAAGTCGCATAAATTAAAATATTCTCCGGCTTTGTCTCCACGCCACCCTCAATAACAGCCTTTAAGAATTTGTATTCAATCTCAAATTCCTCAAAAGAAAGGTCATCCATATAAATAATAAAGCGATAGTTACGATTCTTGATATCTGCAATAATCTCAGAAAGATATTTGAACTGATGCTTGTAGATTTCAATCATGCGCAGTCCATCTTTGTAATACTGATTGACAATCGCCTTGATACTTGTGGATTTACCAGTACCGCTGTCACCAAACAACAGTACATTGTTGGCTTTCTTGCCCTGTACAAAAGCTTCCGTGTTGTCCACCAGCTTTTTCTTCTGAATCTCATAACCTACAAGGTCATCCAGCATCACAGTATCCATGTTGTTGATTGCGCGGAATGTAAAGCTTCCCTGCGGAGTATCGTCGATACGGAATGCCTTGTTCAGGCCAAACATACCAACACCATAATCTTTATAGAATCCGGTTATCGCATCAAAAAATTCTTTTTCATCTTTTGCTGCTTCAAGCTTTTTGCTCAATGCACGCACTTTCTCGCTTACATTCTTGTTGTACATGAGGTCTTTTTTATGAATTGCTTTGTAATTCGAAATCTGACTGAAACAATTGATTCCAAGATCACGTTCAATCGGTCCGAAATCATAATCAAATAAAGCCTTAAAAATGCGGAAATCATTTTCCACCAATGTGTTTACGCTCCCCTCGCTTGCGCCGACTTTCTCACAAGTCATGCTGAACGGATTTTCGCTCATCATGAGGAAAAATGTAAGGTAATTGTGCCATAAATTATCATCAAATCCATAATCGGTTGCTACTTTTAAAATGCGCTTCACCTGTGTATTTATGTCTCTCACAAGGCCGGTCTTGTTGTATTCTCCGGTCTCATACTTTCCAAATAATTCTGCCATCTGGCGGAGGATGGAATTCTCCTCTAAGTCTCCATACATCAGTAATTGTGATACTTCCTGATACATTTTAATCGCCTCTTTCTTAATATGTGTTCTTTATTTCTACACGCTTTGGCTTCAAAAGCACGCAGAATCAATTGCTAATCATTGCTATCTTTTCGATTATGCCACACAAATTTAAGATATGCAAGTTTGATACCATCGGCATATGCATGATAACGTCAAAAGTGCTCCGCGGTAACTTTCCGCGAAGCACTTTGTGCTATAACCATTATTTCTGCTACTCGACTATACTGAATACAAATTTCTGCGTACTGCTTCCTGACTTTGGTGCAAACTTCAAATGTGCACCGCTCACAGCAACTCCGTCCTGAATGTCCAGATACATTCCGACTCCGTTTTTAATACATACAGTTCCGTCATCATTATATTCAATCGTTAGCTTCTGACAGTCATACCCATTGCCAGCCTGATACACCTGTCCTGTTGTTCCGGTCAGTCTGTGTGAACTGTAATCATTGTACAACACTGAAAAACCATTGACGTTATAGAAGAGAAATACCTGATTGCTGACACCGTTTTTAGTGTACAATCCAATCTCTGCTCCGCTTAACCTTTCTTTTCCGAACACATCCAGACAAACTTTTGTATTGTCTGCCGGCGAAACGGTATACCTTATACCCGGCATCAGATAATCCTTTTCCTTACTTGCTTTGTATGCCCTATAAAATGCAGTGATCACATTTTTTCTGTTCGCGCTGCCCCGGGATATCTTTCCACTCTGGTATGCTCTTTGAGGTGCATTTGCGACGCTGACAAGATTTTTTAAGATTTTATTACAATCACTCCGTGAGATTTTCTCATCCGGATGAAACTTCTTGTCGGAAGTCTTCTTCACAATTCCAAGTTGATAAGCCATAAGCACATATGGATCCTTCGTATCGGAATACGGAGATTTCTTTCCTACCTTAGGCAGCTTATGACCGGTCGCCTGATACCAGTTCATAGCCAGTCTGCAGACTTCTGCTTTCGTCGCTTTTTTATTATAGTCTTTCAAAATCCCACTGTAAGCAATCTTTTCTTTTTTTGCCAGTTTTATGTACTGCTGATTTCCGTTGCCTGCACCTGCAAGATAGGCATCCGCAAAATTAAGATCCTTTCTTTGCATATATGCGATACTTTTTCGCCATAAAACCTGAGCCCATTTCGAATTATACTTTTCTTTGACGATCTTTACCCCATCCCCCACAAGGATAGCACCCATGCGATTTTCGGCCGTAGCCTTCGGCTTGGCATAGATAAAAAAATAATGCTCGGGATCCATGACGTTTCCCGCAATAACGGTCTTTTTGACTTTAGGCTTCTTCCCCGTCATTTGTTCATCGTACCATGTTGAAAAATACACCCCATTAAACTTCGAATCTTTCAAGTCTACAATGTCTGAACCGATGACCTTCCATACTCTTCCTTCATAAAACACCCGCACTACCTGCTTGCCCTCACAGGCTTGCCTGCTATCTAATATATACAGGTCTTCTCCCTCCGGCAAGACGATTGAAGTGCCTATCACAAGTGCTCCCCCGGGACCAGCCTTTCCGATAGCGCTAAACAACGGCGGTCTTTCCAGATCCGTCAGATCCAATGTAAACCCGGGTGTGTTTACCATCTCCGCCTGCACGTTCTCCGGCAGAATAGTCACAACCATCGCAAGCACTAGCATCATGCAGATTATGGTTCGTAAATGTGATTGTTTTCTCTTAACTGCTCTCATATCCATCTCTCTTCCTGTTTCCATTTTTTATTTTCTATCCTTAATTTTAAGTCTCACTTTCAATCAAAGTAAATACAAATTTCTGCGTACTGCTATCTGATTTTGGTGCAAAGCACAAATGAGCATTGCTGACTGCCTTTCCACCCTTAATGTCAAGATACAGACCCTCTCCATTTTGAATACATACAGTTCCGTCATCATTGTATTCGATCGTCATCTTTTCACGTTCATACCATATTCTGTCCTGATATACCTTGTCGCGTGATCCGGACATTGTCTTTTGTGAGGATAAGCTGTTGATCGTTGTGAAACCATTAACATAATATATAAGGAATTTTTGATTCTTACTTCCCTTCTTAGAATATAATCCTATCTCAGCTCCGACGTCATTTTTTGCTTCAAAGACATCCAGACAAACAGTCGGATTATTTACCGGTGAAATTGTATAGGTAACTTCACTATAACGCCAATCATCGCCCCCGACCAGATAGTTCTTCTTCTGGAGCATCCTGTATGACCGGTAGAAATTGCGTAACGCCGTTTCTCTGGAAACACCGCATCCTTCATCCGTTGAATCTGAGCTATAGGTATTCATATAGTCGTACACCTTTGAATTCTTGGTGACTTTGAGCAGTCTTTTTACCAATTGATTATACTGATTATTTGTCAGCATTTTATCCGGCCGGAATTTCTTATTGGAAGTACTTTTCACAATTCCAAGCTGATGTGCCATAATAACATAAGGATCCTTTGTATCCGTATACGGAGATTTCTTGCTCTGCTTCGGCAGCGCATGACCGGTTGCCTTATACCAGTTGACCGCAAGTCTGCAGAATTCCTTCTTCTTCAGGTCTTTGTCATAACCTTTCAAAATACCTTTATAAGTCAGTTTTGCTTTCTTTGCCTGCTTTACATCCTGCTGACTCCGAATTTCAAGACCTGCCAGATAACCATCCGCATAATTGAGGCAATCCTTTTTTATATATCCGACGCTGTAATTACCCCATAAAATTTCAGCCCACTCCGAGTTATAGTTCTCGTTGATTACCTGTATCCCTGCTCCAACCGCTACGAATCCGATGCAATTCTTGTCTGTTGCTTTCGGCTTTGCATAAATAAAGTAATAATGAAGGGGATCCATGACATCGCCTACCAAAGCAGTCTTTTTTACCTTTATCCCGTTTTTTTTGCTTCTTTTTGTATACGTTGCATGCGCGGTTCCACGTGCAGTCTCTGCCAATCCCTCTATTCTTTTTGCTTCTACGGCCCAATTTCTGCCCTCATAGTACACCTGATAAACGTACTTGCCCGAGCAAATATGGAAGTCTTCCTCTATATAAACGGTCGCGCCTTCCGGTGCTTCCACTACCGTATTAAGGAATTTTGCGCCTCCCTTTCCGACCTTTCCGAAGCATTTAATATCTCCCGACCGTTTCAAATCTACCAGATCCATGGTAAAACCTGATTTCACGGTAACTGCCTGCACATTCTCCGGCAGAATGGTCACAGCCATCACAAGCACCAGCATCAGACAGATTGCGGTTCGTAAAGATTCCTTTTTGATAATATTCTTCATATATTCATTCCTCCCTTTTGACTTACGATTTATTACAGTAATTATATCAACTAGAGAGCCTTTTTGACTTTCAGCGACACGAATTACACTTTTTTCGACATGAACGATGCGTAGAGGAATTGAGAAGTACATTCAGAAAGCGTAAATATCCTTCCCGTAAAGCAGAATGTCTTTACCTGTGATTCACTGTAAAACATATAAAAATAAAACTGATATATAAATTATCACATTTACATATCAGCTTCATTTTCAAAATGTTACTTTCATTGTAGTTCCCTTGCCCAGCTCACTCTCGACTGTAATCTGTGCATCGTGCAGTTCCACAATATGCTTTACGATTGCAAGGCCAAGTCCGGTGCCTCCGGTCTGCTTCGAACGGCTTTTGTCCACGCGATAGAACCGTTCAAAAATACGCTCCTGCTGATCTTTCGGAATCCCGATTCCGTTATCCGATACAATCAGCACCGGCTGCATATTCTCATGTAGCACTTTCACATGTACTTCGCCACCTTCATTGTTGTAGCGGATTGCGTTGGCTGTCAGATTGTCCACCAGTTCCAATAGCATGCCACGATCTGCACGCAGCTCACAAGTCTCCCCCTCATAGAACAATTGAATGCCACGTTTTTCGGCATTGACCGTCAGATTGCTCACACATTCCTGTGCAATTGTATCTAGATCAACCTCCTCATAATGGATCAGATTCTCATTGTTATCCAGTTCCGACAGACGGATAATATCATTGATCAGGGAGAGCAGGCGGTTCGCATTCTGCTGTATCTCCTTCGCAAAACGTGTCTCCTGTGCGGGATCGACCATATGATTTTCTATGAGTTCCGCATAACCGGAAATTGCTGTAAGCGGTGTTTTTAACTCGTGCGATACGTTCGCGGTAAAATCCTGCCGTACCTTCGCTGCCATCAGTATGTTCTCATGCTGCGCGCGGATCGTATTGACAAAAGGTACCAGTTCCTTATAAGCCGGAGTTTTTGACGTATCCTCCATATTCTCCGCCATCACCTCGATTGGCTGCAAGAGTTGTCCCGTCAACAGATGTGCAAGGAACACACACACAACGATGATAAGTGCAAGGATTGCCGCAATCATTGGTGCTGCTGTCAGAAATACGCTCCAGATGCTTCTTGCCTGTGTAGCCACACGTAGCACAGTCCCATTATCCAGAAGCAAAGCATAATAAAACGTTGTCATATTCATGGTATTAGAGTTGCGGACACATTCACCATCTCCAGTCAGAAACGCGCTCTTAACCTCTGGTCGGTCCGCATGATTTTCAAGCTTATCCGTATTTGCATCATTGTCGTAAAGCACTGTTCCGTCTTTATCAATCCATGTAATCCGCAGATCTTCCTTAGCAATATCGAAACTTCTTGCCGGTGTACTCACATCATCGAATACTTCCGCTTCGCCAAGCATCTGCGCCTGAATCTTTAAATCTTTACGCACCTGTTTCTGAAACAGGCTGTAGTACACACACGTCATGCAGACGAGCGTTGCTAAAACAGCAAGTATTGCGATTCCAATCAGTCTTACATTAATTTTCTGTTTCATAGGGTCTCCTTTTATCCCTCATATCATTTTTATTCAATCACATATCCCACGTTGCGGACGGTACGTATCTTCGTTCCTGCATCCCCAAGCTTCTGGCGTAGTGTCTTGATATGCATATCCACGGTACGGGATTCCCCTTCGAATTCCGTTCCCCATACATGGCGCATGATCACCTCACGGCTCAATACGACATTCTGATTCGTCATCAGAAGACGCAGCAGCTCATATTCCTTAAAGGTAAGTTCTACCGGCTGATTGTCCACATAGACCATATGCCGCTCATGATCCAGAAGAATATGCTCCATCTGCAGAATTTTGACATCCTCAGTCTCTGTACGGCGAAGCAATGCTTTGACTCTCGTGATCAGTTCCATAATGGAAAAAGGCTTCTTTATATAATCGTCTGCTCCATCGTCAAGGCCCTTGATCATATCCATCTCTGCTGTCTTGGCAGTTACCATAATCACCGGGAGGCGCTTGGTCTGCGGATTTTTCCGTAACTTGCGCACAATATCATAGCCGCTTTCATCCGGCAGCATCACATCTAAAAGCACCAGATCCGGCATAATATCCTCCAGTTTTTTATAAAAATCCTTTGCCTTTTCAAAAGCACACACCATATAGTTGCTGTTTTTCAACGCAATTGTTTCAATCTCCCGGATGTTTTCATCATCCTCTACAATATAAATCAAAGCCATAACGATTTCCTCTTCCTTCTTTATTTACGCTTTTTTTCTGGAAGTGCATATTTTTTCGATAGTGCATAGAATTCTTCTTCAAACCATGGCGCTTTTTCTTCTTTTACCACATCCAGATACTCATGTGTGTCAAAGCCGTCTTCGTTGACTCTTATCATGCACACTGCAATATTGGAACAATGATCCGAAATACGCTCATAATTCGTAATAATATCTTCCAGTATCAGTCCCAGTTCAATCGTACATTTTCCTTTTCTGAGTCGATGTACATGCCGCTGTTTGAGCTCGATGCTCAGACCGTCTATCACCTGTTCAAAAGGCTCGATACAACGGGCTTTTCCAAGATCTGCTTCCACAAAAGCGGTACAGGTGGCTTCCACAATATCTTTCAATGCCTTCGAGAAAACTTCCATTTCTTCTAATGCTTTCTTTGAAAAATGCAGGTCTTTTTCCTTCATCTCGGTCAGGGAATCTGTGATATTTACTGCATGATCGGAAATTCTCTCAAAATTGCCGATGCAATGTAACAAAATCGATAATGTACGGCTGTCATTTTGCGATAGATCACAGTTGTTCAATTTCACGAGATATGTGCCCAACGCGTCTTCGTAACGGTCCACGCTTTGTTCAAGTGCAATGATTTTATCCACACGTTTTCCATCATAAGTATGCAGGTTTTCCAGTGATAATTCCAGTGCATCTTTTGCTTCTTCTGCCATTTTTATCGTTGCATTCTTGCAAAGTTCCATGGCAAATGCAGGTTTCTCCAGAAAGCGTTCATCTAAAATTGCAAATTCGTCCGGTTTCTGTTCCTTTTCATCTGCATGTTCCGGAATTGTAAACTGTGCCAGTTTTACCAACTGATTTCCAAACGGATATAAAAGGAGCACTGCCCCAATATTGAACAGACTGTGTACCACAGCGATTCCTGCTGCATTTGCCGGTGTATCCAAAAATGCAAATCCACCGATAACTGCATTGATTCCATAAAATACTACCATAAATATTATAGTGCCAATCAGGTTAAAGTACAAATGAATCATGGATGCACGCTTTGCATTTTTGCTGGCACCGATCGATGAGATAATCGCAGTCACACAGGTTCCGATGTTCTGTCCCATAATAATTGGGATTGCCGTCTTGTATCCGACAGCTCCTGTCACGCACAACGCCTGCAAAATGCCAACCGATGCGGAAGAGCTCTGAATGACTGCTGTAAGAACCAGTCCCGCCAGCATACCAAGTACCGGATTGGAAAACTTTGTAAGAATACTCGTAAACTGTGCATTTTCTGCCAGTGGCTCCACAGCAGAACTCATAGTCTCCATTCCAAACATAAGAATTGCAAAACCAACAAGAATGTTACCAATATCTTTCTTCTTATTATTATCCTTCGCGGTCATTGTCAGAATAATACCTACGGCTGCCAGCACCGGAGAAAAAGAAGACGGTTTCAAAAGCTGAATAAACAGGCTCGATCCCTGAATTCCGGTCAGCGACAGCAGCCAGGAAGTTACGGTTGTACCAACATTAGCGCCCATAATAATCCCTACTGCCTGCGACAGCTGCATAATGCCCGAATTAACAAATCCCACGACCATTACCGTGGTGGCGGATGATGACTGAATGATTGCGGTCACAATAACGCCAAGAAGGACGGCCATAATACGTTTCGATGTAAGCTTTTCCAATATCTGTTCCAGCTTACCACCCGAAAGCTTTGCAAGGCCATCCCCCATCGCATTCATTCCGTACAAAAACATGGCGAGTCCGCCAATCATTGTGAGAACTCCAAATATGTTCATAATCTGCTCCCTTTCGTTTTACACTCTTTTTATCATTTCTTTACATTCGAATGATATAATATGTATGTAAAATGTATAGGAGTTGTTATGTAAATTCTATGTAAAATTTATGCACTTATTTTATCATCTTTTTGTCATCTAGTGCAAATATTACCCATTCTGCAATATTTGTTGCATGATCTCCGATACGTTCGAAGTATTTTGCAACCATCAGCATATCGGCTGCGGACTCTGCACTCTGTGGTTCCCTCTGGATCTGTTCAATCAGTTCTGCCTTGTTTTTATCAAACAGGTCATCCACGATATCATCGCTGGCAATGACCTCCACGGCCTTTTTCATATCCTTTTCCACATATGCTTCGATGCTTCGAATCAGCATCTGCACCGTCTCACTTGCCATTCTGTTGATATGTTCCAGATTTGGAATGTACTTTGTCTTTGACATAAGAATGGTCATCTCGGAAATATCTGCCGCATGGTCTCCGATGCGTTCCATATCGGTTACCATTTTCATTGCTGCTGAAATCACACGCAGATCCTTTGCTACCGGCTGCTGTTGCATCAACAGATTAAAACACAGATTTTCAATCTTTTTCTGTTCATGGTCAATCTGTGTATCGTTATCCATAATCTTTTTTGCAAGTTCTACATTCTGATCGATCAGTGCATTGATCGCTTTCTGAATACTATCCTCAATCATGCTTCCCATCTGCATCATTTCCTGATTAAGCAGATGCAGCTGTTCGTCGAATTTTGATCGCATTAACCAAACCTCCCTGTAATATAATCCTCTGTCCGCTTATCTTTCGGATAGGAAAAAATTGTTTTGGTGTCTCCAAACTCCACCATCTCCCCAACCAGGAAAAAGGCGGTATCATCAGACACACGCACTGCCTGCTGCATGTTATGTGTAACTACAACAACGGTATATTTCTTTTTTAAATCTTCCATAAGTTCTTCGATCTTTGCTGTGGAGATCGGATCCAAAGCCGAAGTTGGCTCATCCATCAACAGAACTTCCGGTTGTACGGCAAGTGCTCTGGCGATACAGATACGCTGCTGCTGTCCACCGGAAAGACCAAGTGCGGATTTCTTCAGCCGGTCCTTTACCTCATCAAAAATCGCTGCGCCACGTAAACTTTCCTCTACAATCGCATCCAGCTTTGCTTTATCTCTGATTCCATGCACACGCGGACCATAGGCGATATTGTCATAAATGCTCATCGGAAATGGATTCGGCTGCTGGAATACCATACCGATGCGTTTACGCAAAACTGTTGTATCCACGCCATCTGCGTAAATATCTTCATCGTCCAGTTTTACCTCTCCTGTGATGCGCACACCGTCTACCAGATCATTCATACGGTTGATGGTCTTCAAAAAAGTAGACTTTCCGCAACCGGATGGTCCGATAAAAGCCGTCACACAATTTTCCCGGATGTTCATGTTAACATCTTTCAGGGCATGATTTTCACCATAATACAGGTTCAGATCACGGACGGTTATTTTTGTTTCTTTTCCCATGTTATTCTCCTTTGTACAGGGTGTCCCTGCGTTTTTGTTTCAACATTTATGATTAAGTATAAAAAGGGAGTGTAAAATGTGCATTCATGGATTTGTAAAGTTTATGCAAAATTTGTGTTCGGATTTGAAGGTGCTGCGATAGGGTGCAGTCCGGAATGTAATGAATTGCAGGAGTGACGAAAGAGGCACCACACATTCTTTTTCAGGAAAGATTTGCAAGTTAACTCCGCGAACGATTTTGAACGCTCTGTGGCAGCTCGTGCGGTCTCGCCATTTGCGTGGTTTATGGAACCGCGGAGCAGTTGCAAATTTTTCCTTCAAAAGAAGTGTGGTGCCTCTTTCTGCGGGTTGGCAATTTCTGTCATTTGGGATCTGCATCTGGCAGCACAAATCCTCACTGGACATGATGATAAATGATTATCCTTTCTTCTCTACGAACATGAGTAAGAAACTAATCAAAAGCAGGCCACTGGATACCCAGATGATGTGGAATCCATATCGGATGGAAAGGTTTCCGCCGATACCTGCGCCGAGTCCGAAGAATAAGATGATTCCGAAATAGTACAGTGCTTTTTTGAGTTTCTCGGTATCATGGGTGTGGAGGTAGCTGGTGAAGGCTTCGGTTCCACTGCGGAGGTTTCCGATGCACATGGTACTTGCATAGGAGTAACCGCTTACTTTCCGGAATGTCTGTACCTGCATTGCGCATGCGAAAGATACGAGTGCGGTCGCGAGGAGATCTAATTTGGCCGGCATAAATCCAACGGCAAACAGGATGATAATTTCCATAAGCAGAATTCCCTGCCGCCAGTGCAGACGCTTGGCATATTTAAACAACATATGGATACGCTCTGCAAAAAATACGCCTCCGGCAAATGCCAGCAACGGAAACAGGTAACGCAGTACATCCATCCATTCGCCCATCATCAGGTGCGTACTCATGAGTACGATGTTTCCGGTCTGTGCATTGGAAAATACTTCATTTCTCGTAAAATATGTATACGCATCCTGAAATCCACCGGACAATGCCAGAAATACACTGGTAATAAATGCTTCGGACATCTGAATGTCTTCCTGCATCTGGTTGTCGAATTTCATTAAACTCACTTCCCTTACAACATTTTTCGTGGTATTCATGTTTTGATTCATTGGCCACAAACTTTGTTTATTATAGAATGGTTTCTATTGAAATGCAACCCTTCGGAACCTTCCTCTATTTTTTCTCATATACCCAGAGATTTTTTGTCTGCGCCATCAATTTTTCTACATCCCAGGTTCTGTCGCTGTTTTTTTTGCTGTTTGGATCATGTACCTCGATGCTGCCATCAGATGCTACAGCGGTCAGCACGATATAATGACCGGTCGTTGTAAAATCTCCCGGTCCCATAATACAGATAATCGGATGCCCTTCTTCCAACTTCTTCCGGATCAGATCTGCGTCAAGTCCGAGTTCTTTTGCCGACAAGCCAAGTTCCGATGCAAGTCCGGTCATCATGCTCCACTCCGAGCCGCTTCCTTTCACATAATAGCCTTCCTTTTCCGCACGCTTTGCGACTTCATAGGGATTCATCGAAGTATCGCCGGTAAGCCCCACATACACCATGGAAAGTGCAGTCGGTCCACATCCTGTCACAGCAAGGAAATCTCCTCCATAAGACCGGTAGCCCCAACGCTCGTCCCACTGCAGAAAAAGCGGTATCTCGCCGGCATTTACATCCGCGGATACATCAATCGCCGCATTGTCATCTTTCTTTGTTTTGTAATCAAGTACAAATTGTCTTGCCTCCGTATTTCTCTCATACAGGTCAATGAGACTTTGCGGATAATCCTCTTTTTCCAAAGTCCGGCTCGTAACAAGCCCCTGCCCCAATCGCACGATCACATTTTGTATTGTCGATAAATGCGTCAACAGCGCAACAAGAATCAACAATATGGCAAACAATGAAATGCATCGGTTCCGAATCTGTCTCTGCCGTCTTCTTTTACTTTTTCTGCTTGTCTGCTGCATAAAAATACCCCTTTTCCAATGATTTACTTATAGTAAACCACAAGAATAAGGGGTGTTCTTAACTGTATTCTGTCAAAATTCTTACAAACTTCTTAAATTGACCGTTTCACATCAGTTTTCTTTCAGTCCGCCCGGAAGCTCTATAATAAACTGAATTTCTTCCATCCTGCTCTGGCAGCGAATCGTTCCTCCATGCAGTTCTACAATCTCACGCGTTACTGCAAGTCCCAGGCCAGAACCTCCGGTATCGGAATTTCTCGAACTGTCCATACGGAAAAACTGTTCAAAAATATGCTCCTGCATTTCTTCCGGAATTGTTTTTCCGTGGTTTGTTGTGACGATTCGGATGTTGCCCTCCGGTGTTTTGTTCATGGAAACCTCGATCTTCGTATCCGGATAACTGTAATTTACAATGTTTTTCAACAGATTATCAAAAACCCGTTCCATCTTTTCCACATCGCAAAGCATCTCAATGTGATCTTCAATCTGCAGCCTGGCCGTCAGATTTTTCTTTCGGAATTCCTGTGCAAATTCACTTACCATCTGTTCTAACATCATGGACAGATTGATTTTCGACTTTTCAAGAAACATATGGGTAAAATTAAATCTGGTTATGTCGAAAAATTCATTGATCAGATCCTCTAAATGCAGCGCTTTTTTCAATGCGATATCAATGTATTTTTTCCGGGCATCCTCCGGTATATCCGGCTCCTGACTGACAAGTGTCAGATATCCAATCACCGAAGTGAGCGGTGTCTTCAAGTCATGTGCCATATACATGATCATATCGTTTTTGCGCTGATTTGCTTCTTTGGCCGCCTGCGCATTTGTATAATTCTGCAAACGCACCTGATTCATCTGCCGCTCCAGCTCAGTAAACTGCTTCGGAAGTTCAATCAGCTCATTTTTATCGGAATACATTTTGGGAACTGACATCTGTACCTTTTCCATGCCATCCGCGATTTTGGCGAACATGCGCAGCGCATCGGCAATGGCAATCAGAAACACGCACACAAACGTGATCGTGACAACATGTGCCTGCATCCACTTAAAGATCAAATACCCCGGATCCTCCGGATACCACACGATCTGACTGCAGAGAAATGCACCGACGATATACCCTACCGCAAGGATACAGATGCACAAAAACATATGGAAAAAATATCGTCTTCGCCATTGGCGCAACAATTCTGCTTTGTTCATCCTCTACTCCTCCAATTTATATCCAATGCCCCAGACGGTCTTGATAAACTTTGGTTTTCTGCTGTTTTCATGCATTTTCTCCCGTATCCTGCTGATATGCACAAACACCGTATTGTTGCTGTCATAATACTTTTCTTTCCAGACACTTTCGAACAATTCTTCGGAAGTGACCGCCTCATTCAAGTGCTGACAAAGATAACGCAGAATTTCAAATTCGATCGGTGTAAATTCCAGATTTTCGCCATATAAGCTGCAGGTGTGGGTGTTCACATTTACCTCCAGTCCCCGGATGTCGTAAATCTCCCCGGAATTTTCCGCTTCACTTTCTCCCGGCCCTGATGTTGTCGGATGATTTCCTGTTTGTGTCACACCTGCTGCCTGATTATATTGTTTTGCCCTGCGCAACTGGCCTTTGACTCTTGCCAGTAGTTCCAAAGGCTGAAACGGCTTCGTGATATAATCATCGGCACCAAGCATGATTCCGTTGATCTTGTCCGTCTCTTCTATTTTAGCTGTCAGCATGATCACCGGGAAAAAATATTTCTCCCGAATTTTCCGACACAGCGTAAAGCCGTCCACATCCGGCAACATCACATCCAGAATTGCCAGATCAATATGTTCTCTTTCAATGCAATCCAAAGCATCCTGCCCGCAATAAAATTTAAATACACGGTATCCCTCACTTGAAAGGTACACTTCCAGAAGATCCGTGATTTCTTTTTCGTCATCTACAATAAGAATGTTCCATGTATCCATATCTGTCGTTTTATCCCTTCTTACATTCCGAACTCTTTTCTTATCATAACACATTAAAAAAGCCGGCGAAATCTCATTCGCCAGCTTTTTTCAAATTTAAAACTCATATATGTGGTTTTACTTCATACGCTTCCTGCTTTTTTCCCCATTGATTGTCTCCGTCGCTCGGTTTCATCCCCACATGCAAAATAAGTACTACTCCAGACAGAACCGGAATAAGAAGTATGCTTATAACTGCAATGCAGACCCCGGCATTATCGAAAATATCTTACTTCTCTTTATTATTTTTCAGGATCATTCGTTTCTGTTTACTTGAATATGTCCAAAACTTTGAACTTAATTTTGAACAATTACCGGCTGTGATGGCAGAAACCTTTTTCGCAGTACCGATATAAGGCTTCCAATCAAAGTCCTGTCCTCCGTAAGCTTTGCCTGAACCTGTGTAGTAATTATCAAAAACATTTCGTTTTCGTGCATCATAAGAACCTGTATAATATCCGAGCACTTCTCCCTTAAATACCTTCTTAGAAGAACCTGTTACCTTTCCTGTGGAATAGTTGTATTTTATAAACTGATCGAATACGGATGCACTTCCAACCAGTCCACCAACAAAGGATGTATTCTTCGCTGACAGAGATACCGCACCGGTATTGTAGCAATTCTGCACATTTGCGGTGGCCTGTCCCGCCAGACCGCCTACAGCCGCATCGCCGCCGGACTTCACATTCACAGTGACTTTTCCCTTATTATAGGACTGTGTGATATCATTAACGACTACCGCAACACCGCCTACATTGGTACTGCGGGGAGCATTGGCTGTCACTGTAATGGCTCCTGTATTGAAGGATTTTACCATCTTTGTTCCGATGTAGGTCGTATCACCGACCACGCCCGCTACACTGATTCCGGTCATATTTGATACATTCGCGTTCACTGTGATCTTACCGGTATTCGAGCAGGAATCGATTCCACTATTGCTTATTCCTATTACACCGGCGATATTCGCTTCTGTCGCGAATCCTTCTGCTGCCTTTTCGATCGTACAGATGATTGCTCCGGTATTTTTACAATTTTTAACTGCTTTTTTTCCATAAAAGGAATTTGCTACACCGGATATTGAAAATTCATTTCCGCCCCATTCATCACTCGGCTTATAAGTGACCTTTATCGTTCCTTTATTGGTACAATTCTGTAATAGTGACTTTGATGAACTGCCTGATGCAAAAATTGTGATTCCTCCGATATCGCAGGAAGGTGAGCTATCTGCTGTTCCTCTGACATCGACTGTGATATTGATAGCATTCACACAATTCTTTATCACTGCCTTTTCATCATTCGCATGTACGATTCCGCCAATATAAGCAGCTTCCCCCTTGACGGAGATCTTTCCGGAGGTTTTGATCTGATCAAAGGTACAGTTCGTAGCGCTGCATACCAATGTTCCTATCGTTCCACCATCCTGAAGATTAATATCTACACCGGTAACAGAGATATTTTTAAATACGGCACCGTTCGCATATCCAAAAATACCTACATTCTCAGCCCAGGTTGAACTCTTGTAAGTATAACCGGTCAGCTTGTGCCCTTTTCCATCAAGCTGTCCCTTAAATGGATGCTCTCTGTCCCCAAACAGATGAAAATCTGCGGACAATTTGATATCCTTTGCAAGATAATAATTCCCTGACGGATTGCTCTCCATCGCCTTTAAATCCTCTACTGTTGAGATTGCGGTTGCTTTTGCTGCCTTCACATTCACCGATAAAGCTTCTACCTTTGTATCCGGTGCTGCTAATACAACATTTGCAGGTGCAGAAAATGCCATTAATGCAGCCAAAGATAATGTCAGTATTTTTTTCATATTCCTACTCCTTTCTCTCTGATTCTCCTATACGAAGAACCAATATGTGATCTTTGTATTATCATAAGTCGTACCCCGAGGTTCAAGTCAAGAAAAATTCAGAAAATTAATTAGTGACGTGCGCCGCAAGGCGCACATAAAAAAAGCGGGGAAATCATCCGCCCGCTTTTTTCTACATTTTATAAGTGTACTGTGTCACCTGCAAACTTTTTTCGTTCCATACGAAGTCGACTGTGATATTTCCCAGTTCCTGCATATCCGTATCATAAATATCTGCCCACACCGTAATGCCTTCCTCTGTCAGATCCGTGGTATACAAAAGACAATCCGCAATATCAGCTTTCGTTTTATTGGCATGCGCTACCGTTTTTACCCAGTCCCAAAATGAATCCATTGGTACATGGTATGCCTCAAATCCGCTCTTATCTTTTGTTTCCAACACATGCAGTTCATCCTCGCCCGTGCCACTTCCTGTCAAATTATGTAAAACGACAAGCAGTTCTTTTTCTCCGTCTTTGTCAATATCCTGCTCCTTCATCGTAATATCCGATTCCAAATCCCTGCCGTTTTCCCAATTACACTTTGTAAAAGCATGATTCCATTCCACATATAGCGAAGTATTGTCATCTGCGTTGGCATAGATTGCAGCATCGTCGGATTCTGCGATTTTGCACCATGGTGTCTCTCTTGTCCATGTATCATAATCTACAATACTGTCCGGTAATTCGGCAGGTACTTCTTCCTGCGTTACTTTTTCCTGTGTAAGCGGAAATGTCGGAGTCTGTTCGACTTCTGTTTTGCCACAAGCTACAATGTTGACAGCTAACAGAATGCATTCGATCATTACAATTTTTGTCTTGTTCATATAATCATTAAAACCTCTATTGCTTTTACATATATCTTTGTATTTGTAGCGTATCATAGGTACTTCATTTTGTCAATCAATATTTTGTGCTTCGTAATATTTACTGTTCGTATATTTCATGATATAGTTATTATAATTTATGGAGGACCTATTGCATGGCATACAAAAACTCTCTAATTACAGGTATTACAGATTTATTAGTTTTGACAATATTAAAAAACAAAGGTGATTGTTATTCCTACGAGATAAGCAAGTACATCACAAACGAATCAAATGAACTGCTCTCAATTTCCCCCAATACCATATATACGGTCATGTATAAACTGGAAAATGAACATATGATCAGCGAGTACTCTGTTCTGGCAGGAAAAAAACGTACTCGTGTCTATTATCACATAGAGTCAGCCGGGGAAACTTATTTAGAAGAACTGCAACACGACTATGAAAATATGGTCTCTGGTATGTCTGCAATTTTTGATTCACTGAAGAAAGGAGACAAACATGAATCGCTTATGTAAACAATATATCTCTCAGGTGAAGCTTCTACTTCCTACCATTGGAAAATCAGAGAAAAATTATTTGACTACTCTGACAAGTAATCTGGAAGATTTCTGTGAAGACACCTCCCCTCAAACAATGGATGACTTATATAAAGAATTTGGTTCTCCTGTAGATACTGTAAATTCATATATCTCAACATTTTCTACAGCAGATTTAATGAACCGCATTCGAACACGCAAATATATGCGATGCGCAATCTATTTTTTAGCTGTTTTTCTTTCTTGTATTTCTATTATTTTAGGAGTTTTTGCATACCATACTTATCGCATATTAAAAGAACAGGAAGCCGTTTTTGTAGAAACGGTCATAACGGACGGCCCTATTGAATAATTAAAAAGCAAACCAGAAAGGACATAAATATTTTATGAAAAAAACATTTAAACATATTATTACTATATTTTCTTTTTTGCTAATCTTCGTCACAAATACCTCTATCGCAAATGCAACGGTATTAAACAATTTCAGCGATGATTATTATGTAGAAACTGTTATAACAGATGCTAAGCCAACCTTTAGTTTTTCTACTTTTCAAAGTAATTCTCATGCCATTACAAAAACCAAAACCACAAACATTAAAAATGCAAAGGGAACCGTATTATGGAGCGTCTCTATTACTGCAACATTTACTTATGACGGTTCAACCTCCCGTTGTATCTCGTGTTCTCCGAATGCCAAAGCATATGCTTCCAGCTGGGCAATACAATCCACTTCATGTAGCAAAAATGGTACTGTTTCCCAACTTGCCAAAATAAACTTGTTCTAACAAAACGCTTAATTCTCAAAAGACCGATTCCAAGCTATCTGGAATCGGTCTTTTGAACATCAATATTGACTTTTTATTCTCCATCAATCAATACTTTTTTCCTCTGAAAAGCAAATCCATAACTGTGAATTTTCTCTTCTGGAATCCCCCGCATGCCTAGCTGCGCTTTGTATTGTCTTTCATCAATCTGCTGCAATGCCGACTGCACGGTTTCCCTCAAGTCTTTCTCATCTTCCGAATCACGCACTTTGAATTCCAGAATATAGGCATCGTTTTCTTCCGGATTTTTCGGTTCGATCATAACATCGTATCTGCCGAATCCGCTCTCACGATTGGAAGTAATTACATATCTGCCCTGTAAATCCACAATCAACCCTAACACAAATCCGTGATAAAAGCGCTCCGGTGCCTCATCCGATGGACGATTTCCCACATCGAAATAGCTGAATGTTCCAAGCGCCACACGATTCATATATGCATTCATTGCCTTTTTATCACCCGCAAGTAATGCTTTGATGAAATCATTGTAATCAGGCTCCACCTGAATAAACCAGTCATGAATCATTCTCTGAAACATAAGTTTTACTTCGTAGTTGGTCAGCATCAGTTCATAATCCGGTTCTGCCCCTTCCGGAATATCGAGATAACTCTCATATGACAGAACTTTTAAATATCCGCTTGCCAGAAGTAAACTCCAGATTGCCTGTTCATTACCGTCCAACTGATTATATACAATCTGTTCATCGATTGCAGAAATAATGCTTTCTCCTCGAAGTAATGCTTCAAACTTTTCCTTGATTCTGCGATTACCTTCACGCAACAGCTTCCCAACGATACTGTTGGAGCTTGTATTTGCCCAATATGTCGTGTATTTATGTTTTGACAGAAAAGTGAACTACCCATTGTCTTAAGCCAATGGGCTTCCTGCTTCAGCGACCTCGTTTCTACGTTCCACTCTGGTCGGAGCAGAACAAACATCCACTGGATGTTTTGCTCCCTACTATCTCCACAGGCGTTAATTTTGGCAGTCCCTGCCCTATATATTTCTTTATGCTATTTGTCTTAATCCTTCTGTCAG